>Ga0209717_1000058_pt1 | contig 139882 bp, 86 predicted proteins | sample AD_UKC048_MetaG_FD_184418 | JGI IMG/M metagenome (GOLD analysis project Ga0209717, IMG submission 184418) | Active sludge microbial communities of municipal wastewater-treating anaerobic digesters from USA - AD_UKC048_MetaG (SPAdes) (version 2) | ecosystem: Engineered > Bioreactor > Anaerobic >... | reverse complement strand
ATTACGTTGAAACAGGTTTAGTAACTTATGAAAAAAAAGAAGCGGAAAATCAAATGAAAATATTAAAATCAAAAATGATAAAGCTTCAATTACAACTAGCTAATTTGCAATCAGTTTAAAAAGATGTCATTGGTAGCCGGACACAGCGTGGCAATGAGAATTGAGTCCGTGTCGAAGTGTGACATACAACGGTCGTCTTCGACAATCTTCTCCTTCCACTTTCGTTTCAGGAGAAGCTGCTCTGACTGACCGTGGTTTTGTTCTTTTTGACTATATGTAAAAAAGTTGTTTCCCATAATGTTAATCTCTTTGAAAACCACAAATGATTGGTCTTTATCAATTTTTTTATGCGAAACTTCAGTTATATTTATACAACAGCACCTGCTTTTTTTCACAGAAATTTCAAAATTTTTTTCTGTAATGTTTTTTTTGTAATTTAGTAAGACTTTTCACTAGTTTATTGAGTATAAAACAATTTATAATGTTTACCCTCAGGCAAGCTTTTTTATAAAACATTTCATTATTTTGTGAATTATCAATAATAATCAAGTATATATCAGTTATGGGAACAATATCTATGAGTACATTAAAATCATCCATTGATAAAGAATTGTTGGCTTTATATAAAATCGATACTAAAAGTAAGATGTGGGAAGAAAAGTGGATAATAATTGAAGAGCAATTAAAATGTTATTCACAAATCCATGTAAAGCAGTGGCCTGCGGTTCCGGAACAAACTGATGGTGATGATATCACCGGAAAAACAATTTCATATTATAAAAAAAAACTTTGTTTAGCGAAAACAGAAAAGAAATTTTCAATTAATTATTACATAAAAGCGCTTGATAGTTTTTATTTATATGAAGTTCTTTTCAGGCACAAGAATAATTACATAGAATGGAACTTGCGATGGATAAAACATTACAAATTCATAAAAGGAGTTATTAAATATATCATTAAGCAAACAGAATGGCCCGATGATTTATATCATGATTGCCTTATAAAATTTATTGAGACGATTAAGAAAGAAAAAAAGGATTTTAATAAAGATCCATTTTTACCTTATTTCGAAAAAATTTGTAGTAACAAACATAAAGATGAAAAAAAGAAATCAACAAAGCAACCTAAAACTGTCGTAATTGATGCTGGCATGGATAAAAAAGAGGATACTGATGTTGAAGGTTTTTTATGCCACTTATCTAATAAAAACGAGACTTTTTTTTATGGAACAAGTAGATTTAGTCCAGATGATAAATTGAAGTTTATTGATGTGATGAGACAAATTATAGAAAGGGCAAGTGATCCGCACATTTCTCTCACTTTTTTAGTTGAAAAGCTTTATTTATCACCAAAGGGTGGAAAGATTTATATATTAGATGAAAGTAATAAAATAGTAGAAGATGAAAATGAAAAGTTTGTAACAGTAAACGTAAATAAAGCCTATATGGAACTTTTCGGCAATAAAACCTTATTTGAAATACAAGCTTTTTTTCTGAATTATATGGATAGTCTTGGTTATGTTCTTAAAGAAAAAGATTTAAAAAACATCAATGATAAATTATTTCAGTACAAGGATGGTAAAATGTTTGGAGACAAACAATTGGCGGAATTTTATAATGGTTTAAAAGACCCCATACATGCAATTGAAATGTGGATAAATAGATTTCAAGATAGTATCAATGATTTAACTATAGACTCAAATGGAAAAGAAAAATCAAAAAATAAAAAAAATGTTAAAAGCTAAGGGTTCAAAGTGCAAAAAAGATGATGAAATATGGAAATTCCTTAAGAACGAGATGTCGGATGAAGAAGAGGCCTTATTCACGCTTCACCTGACCGAATGCGACCTCTGCCTTGAACTAACGAAACAGTATCTCCAGTTAAAAAAAGAAGTGGATATAATGTCGGCTGTGAATGTGGCTGATACCGGAAAAACCGTTTCAATTGTTAGCCAAATAAAGGAAATGCTGGATGGGCTAAAAAACAAAATCTCCACAGAAATAGAAAAGAACCTGAGATTGCTGCAAACATATGGAGATGCCTGGTTCAATGAAAAACAGATGCTGCCTCTTATGGCTACTAAAGGTAAAAATAAAAAAGCAGGGGAAATAAACCTCGCCTATAATAAAGGGAATATAAAAAAGGATTTTGAATTTGAATATTCTGATGAAAGCAAGGAATTAAGGATCTGGTCGGATAATATACATGCAAATAAAAAAGTTTTCGTTTTTGGAATTGATAAACCTTATTATTTTGAATATTCTTTATTTGAACCGTCATTAGGAAAATACAGAGCGCTTTTCCGCAAGGTAAAAGGAAAAAAGTTTGTTGTTTATCTGGAAAAATAAATCGGCTGCCCGGTTTTTTCTGCCTTATCTGATAGCTTATGATAAAATCATTTTATGTAGTGTCTAAACGAAAACTCCATTTTCTTCGTTATGCTTGCTCCAAAAATGCTCATTTACCCCAGTAAACTCCGCTTTTTGTCGCTTCGCAAGCCTCGAAACTGAACTTTTCGTTTCAGACACTGGGTTTTCGCTCAAACACAATGTAGCAAAGCATTTCCTTATCATTTGCTTATTGTTTGTTGCATGTAATTACCGAAATAACAGTTATGAAAAAGGCGACAAAATAAAGGGTAGAATAATTGCTGTGGTTGACGGCGACACCTATGATATTTTACTAAAAAACAAAAGAAAAATACGGGTCCGTATGGAGGGGATTGATGCTCCTGAAAAGGGAATGTCTTTTTACAGGGCAGCAAAAAATCACCTGGCACGGCTGTGTCTTTTAAAGACGGCTACGGTAAAGATTACGGGCAGGGATAAGCACGAAAGGTTTTTGGGGTTTACATATCTTGACGATGGCACAGAGTTGAGCCACGAGATGATAAAATCCGGACTGGCATGGCATTTTAAGAAATACAACTCCGATGCAGACCTTTCTGCCCTGGAAAAGGAAGCAAAAAAATCCGCTGTGGGCTTGTGGAGCGAAAAAAATCCTGTCGCACCCTGGGAAATCAGAAAACTCAGAAGAAACGGTAATACCTCCCAAAAATCGTCCGGAATAAATTACCATCAGGGTGCGAAAACCGATAATTAGTGACTGTCCATAAAGTCAGAGTTTGAACCAGAATGTTCGAGTTCGAGGCCTGCCCGTCCGTAGCCTGAGCACAGGCGGGCGGACTTTCGTAGTCTTGAAAATCAAGGAGTTTACTATGATAAACGACTGTTTTCAAGACAAGAGTAACCCTGCCCGACTGGCGTCAGTCAGGCGGGGAAGAAATCGGACATTATGGACAAACTCTAATTAATCCCTTCTGTATATTTAGAAATTGTTTTTATCACATAAACTGATTTATTCACAAATATAGCAAATTATTTATCAAAAAAAAATACAAAAAAAATATTTTTTAATAAAACATTTTGTAAGTTTGCTTCAAGAATACAAAAAAATGTTCAAAATATATTCAAAAGTCATTTTCATTTTTTTATGTTGTTTTTTTCTTTTATGGTCTTGCGACTACAGGCAAAGAGGGAAAAAACACGATTCCTCCGGGATTGATTCGGTACCGGCACACAAAAAAGACACAACGGCTAATCCTGTGGCGCCTATTACTGTAAATATCTTTATTGAAAACTCGGGCAGTATGGATGGTTATATTACAGGTACGACCTATTATAAAGATGCCCTGACCGATTTGCTGGTTCAATTAAAATTTTTTTATCACGAAGAAAATATAAAAATTAATTTTATTTGCGATGACATTTTTCCTGCCAATAATGAGTTTACATCGCAATTTGTAAGAAATTTATCTAAAAACACTCCCGAATGGAAACAGCATAAGTCATCAGGTTCAACAAACCTGAATGAAATTATTAAAAAAATATTGAATAATACTCACACTAACAACATTTCAATTCTGATTTCAGATTGTATTTATTCAATCAGTGGAAACTATACTGAAGGCCTTCTATCTCAAGAAAAAAGTCTGACAAAAGACGCCTACCTGACCAAATTCAGACAAATGGAACTGATAACAACAGTTATTCAACTCCAATCTGATTTCACGGGAAAATACTGGGATAAAAACAACAGGCCAACATTTATCCCTAATAAACCAAGACCATACTATCTGTGGATTATAGGCGATCATAAAAGCATGGATGATTTAAATTCCAAAATTAAATTTGATAAAATTAAAGGGTTCAAAAATAGTTTAACTATGGTAAAAACGGATACTGCCCTGAGTCCGTACCATACCATTTTAAAATGCAGTTATACCAAAGGAAGATTTCGCCCCATCCGCTCCCGCTCATGTAAAGAATACATACATGGTATTGAAAATATTGAATTACCAAAAAACAGGAATGCCGGGCAGGTACATTTTCAATTTGCAATGGCTGTAGATTTAAGCAGCGTGCCCGTTGATAGCGCTTATAAAAAAAATAAAAACAATTATATTGTTACTGGCAATTATGAAATTAAAGACATTGCCGAGTTAAAGAAAAAAGACCTTTGCCCCTACGACCGGAATATGATTGGCCCATCTTCGGCCACTCACCTTATTATATTTTCTGCCAAAACGGATGCATTGGACGACCTGACCCTGGCATTGAAAAACCGAATCCCGCAATGGGTTTACACTACGGATACCAATGATGATATAAATATTATGAATTGCCTTGACAAAACATTCGGATTCAAATATCTGATTGAAGGTGTTGATGAGGCTTATAAAATCATCTCCGGCAGTAATGATACTTATTTTACAGTTAATATTTCTATTAAAAAAGCGGCCCAAAGCTCTGCAATAAAAACCATTTTTATTTTTATTGTACTTGCCCTTATTGCGGCTGCAATATTTATTTTGATTAAAAAATTAAAAGACAAGAAATATGAATGATTTTTTTGGCCTTATCTATGAATTGGGCGGGTTGTTTTATATTGACAATTTTTCAGAGGATCTGTTCGACAACAACCTTTATCTCCCGGTGGGATTAACTCTTTTTATATCTGGACTGGTGTTTATGGCAGCATATTACTACCTGGTGAACCATCCGCGTTTTAACCGATGGTATCACTGGCTATTTTATATTGCATTAGTTGGTATCATCAATTTTCTGGTGGCTTATTTTATTACAAAGAATAATTTAACGATTATTTATGAAAATGAGGGAAACACCCTGCCTTATTACGGTCAGTTCTACACGTTTTCTTTAATAAATTTTATATACACATTACTTTGGTGTACTGTAGTTTCTTTCATAATCAGGTGGGGAAGCCGGAATTGCTCCACCACCCCGTTTCCAAATTAAAAATATTTTACTATGGCTAAATTATACATTTTTGCAATTGGCGGCACAGGCGCCCGCGTTGTCAAAGCCCTTACCTTCCTCCTCGCATCGGGTGTCGAAATTAATGCTGACGAAGTTGTACCCATACTTATTGATCCCGACAGTTCAAACGGTGATCTGAGCAGGACGGTAGATGTCATGAATTTATATAACAATATAAGGGAAAAGATTAAACAAACGTTTACACTAAACACGCCTGAGAGAAAAGTAAACGGTTTTTTTGAAAAACCCATCAGAGATATTTTTCCGGGTTTCCCTTTCAAATACAGGTTGAATTTAACTCCTAGTGTTGGTTTGGCGGGAAATACATTTGGAAATTATATTGATTATAACACAATTGGTGGAAATAATCGAAAGCTTGTTTCCCTTTTATTTTCCGGCAACCATACAATAACAAATAATAAAGGTTCGCTCGAAGATCAGGATCTTTTTAATTTAAACACTGCTGTTGGAGTAAAAGGAAACCCCCAGATAGGCAGTGTTATTTTGAATCAGTTTAATACACTTTCATTTAATAATGATTTTGCTGCTTCTTTTACAAATAATGACCGAATCATGTTTGTCAGCTCTATTTTTGGAGGGACAGGCGCTGCCGGATTTCCATTGCTTTTAAAATACCTTAGGAATTTGAATAATCCTGCGATTGCCGGGGGTGTACCTAATAGTGCACTTATTGCCAGTTCAAAAATCGCGGCCATCACCGTATTACCTTATTTTAACCTTAAGCAGGGTGAAATTGATGGCTCAACATTTATTCCCAAGACAAAAGCCGCTTTGGAATATTACAAAAATAATGTTGGACCAAGCCTTGAAACAGTTTATTATATTGGTCAAGGACAGGGATTGTATCAAAATAACCCTGGTGATAACCAACAGAGAAATGATGCGCACTTTATCGAATTGGCATCAGCTCTTTCTATTATTGATTTTATGAGTATTCCCAATATAAATTTTGTATTGGATGGTAACGACCAAAGGACAACAATTTATAAGGAATACGGGTTATCAGTAGACCTTTTAGACGGCCAGTCAATTACATTTAATGAACTGGGTGCTGTTACAAAAAGTTTGATTGAAAACCCCTTATGCCAATACAGATTATTCCTTTTTTACCTGCAAAAAATATTCGAGAAAATTAAAATCAGGCAGCCGTGGTGCCAAAGAGGAATCTTGATTGACGAAGATTTCAAAAATTCTGATTTCGTAAATCACATTAAAAGTTTTAATAAAAACTTTAGTGATTGGTTTACAGAGATGGAAAAGAATAAGCCTGCATTTATGCCTTTTAATTCCGACGCCGGAGAAGAAAATGTTTTTATGCTTATCAAATCAATTAAAGGAAATTCAGGATATAAAAGAAATTTTGCCTTATTTGACGATTATCTGAATGCTGCAGAGCGGCACACAAGCCGAATGCCACAGGAGCAAAAATTTATCAGCACCTTTTATCTGGCAACAAAAAAAATAACGGATAAATTATTGAAGACAAATAAAAATTAATAAATAAAACAATATTATTTATGAAAGTATTCAGGTTACAAAACCCTGCAGGAATTTTAGCTAATTTGGATCACTGGAACGATTCTGCTAAATATGATACCGATGAAATTAATAATATTCCAGATCCGGCTGGCATGATGGGCGCACCGCCCACATCTATTCCTACGCCATTTGCCCGCATGGATATGGCGCGTAATGCCTTCAATTTTGTTTGCCGGAATGGATTATCTGGACACACATTCTATCACCGTATTGTAAGTGATATATTGGATATTGCACAGATTATGTTTTCATATTCGGATTGGCAAAATGATATAAGAATATACTCATGGAATAAAGTTAATGATATAAATGTTTTACAAGCATCCGGATCATTAGGGCACAATAAACTCGCTGAAACTTTAAATCTTTATCTCAACCAGGACGAGGACTCTTTTAATTTTAATTTGACTAATGAAATTCATATAATTGAGTTTAAAAATCAAATTATTGGAGGAACATCCCCATTGACACTTTTTTTCAGCACTGCTGATAAATTTAATCAAAATGTTCAAATACAATTTCCTTGTGGGGACATTGCTTTTGATGGTAACACACTTTTTCCTCTTTACCAAAGGGATGAGAATTTTCAAAAATTCATTTATGCCCTGCGTGTTTCAATGACTCCTATTACCAATATCCCGCCTAATGATCCTACCCCGTTTAATGGAATATTTCGTGACTTAGGTAATTACTTACAACAGAGCCTTAATGCATTACTCACTGTAAACCCAATAAACCCAATATTATATAATCAAATTATTAATTTTACACAAAATGATTACGATAATATTAGATTTACTAGTATTCAGGGTGGATTATATATTATTAATAATTTACCATATAAACAATTCATTCGTGATGGGATAGTGGAAAGTGATTATGAAATTTCATCAAACAAAATAGCTGCACCCAAACCGTTGGTATTGATGAACGGCCATTTGGGCCGTAAAACCAACGGAAACAACATGAAATATTTTGATGTAACAGATTATAATGCCTACCCACCGGTTGTTCCATACAACCCTGCTGATAATATTAACGGTCGCTATTTACCGGGATATCCAAATATACAATATCCCTGGCTCACTGTTAACGATTTTCTTGAACCTTACCTGATACGGCTTGTATTTCCTGTTAATGATCAGAAATTTTTTGCCGGAAACTTAGTTATCAATAATGGAAATAATAATTCCGGATACCTGTTGCCACTTAAAACAAAATTCTTTGAATATTTTAATACCGATGACCTGTTAAGCAACTTGCCCGGTACACCACAAATTGAAATGAGCCAGGGTGCAGCCGGATCGGTTAGGATTAGTTTAAGGATACCTGTCGTATGCGGCGAATTTATCAACCTTGAACGAACTTATTATGAACATGATGGAGGAAAATATGCACCGGCTGATCCCGATAACAATAGAGGAGTGGTATTTGAACATCAGTTCAGCATTACGCTTTTCCCATTTATAAAAACGAACAATCCTAATATCAATGCATACTACCGTGTTCAACAGATTGACAGGAATGTTGATGGCAATTTAGCAAATTCATCCTATGATCTGGAATTTTTCAGCAACAGTAATAATAACCCAATTAGAATTGAAGGTGTTAAAACAAGAAGTCTAAAAGCTCCCCTTGGGCAAGATCCTGCCACTTCGAAATATTACATATTAAATCATGAGTTTGATTATATTAAGGTCAGCAATAGTGTTGATGCAGGGGTTACGGGTATCATCATTCCACTATGGAGACCATATATACCCGGTGTTAATCAATTTAGCTTTGCCGTTGATTTTGGCACCACAAATACTCATATTGAATACCAGGTAAATGGCGGGCCGACACAGCCTTTTGATATTACACCGAATGATATTCAGATTGCAACATTATTCCATCCGGACACGACAACTGACTTTTATGGATCCGGAGCCAGTGCTTTAAGAATGCTTATTGATTTTGAATTTGTACCTGAACAAATCGGGCATAGATACGACTACAAATTTCCACACAGGACAGTGATCGCAAATAATAGATCTTTGAATTTTATCATGAATAACTATGCACTTGCTGACTTTAATATTCCTTTCATTTATGAAAGAAAGCCGACCCAAGATGATGTGGTACCAAATTTAAAATGGGCAGTGCAAACGAATGAAAATGATAAAAGAATACACGCTTACCTGGAAGAAATAATCATGTTGATACGCAACAAGGTTTTGCTCAATAATGGAAATTTGGCAAATACACGCCTGTTCTGGTTTTATCCGTCGTCGATGACACCAGCCCGAATAAATACTTTAGATCAAGAATGGCAAAATCTTTTTCACGAGTATATTAATCCTGCAAGTAATCCAGAAAATGGAATAATGGAGTCCTTAGCCCCATTTTATTATTTCAGGACTACAGGTATAGCGGTTGGAGGTGCCGCAACACCTGCGGTTACTATTGATATCGGCGGCGGTACTACCGATGTGGTTGTTTTTCAAAAGGCTATCCCACAATTGTTGTCTTCATTCAGGTTTGCCGCCAACACTATATTTGGCGACGCATTTTATAATAATGCAGCGGCAAATAATGGCCTGGTTGTAAAGTACATGAATTATTATGTAACAAAACTTAATGCCAATCGTTTTTTTGATCCTGAAGCAGTGCTAAATTCAATTTATAATGGAGGTAAAACGCAAGAATTAATGGCTTTTTTCTTTTCTCTTGAAAACAACCCTCAGACAAAAGAGAACGTAGACTTTTCTTTCAATCTGAAACTTTCAAATGAACCTCATTTAAAAATAGTGTTTTTGTATTTTTATTCAGCAATAATTTATCATATTGCCGAAATGATGAAAAGCAAGGGGATTGATTTGCCGCAGCATCTGATCTTCAGTGGTACCGGTTCGAAAATTTTAAAAATCATCACCCCAAACAATAATACGCTTGCTGATTTTTCGAAGATAATTTTCGAAAGAGTTTATAATATTAATTACACCAGTTATCAATTATCCATTCTTACTGAGGACACCAAGCCCAAAGAGGTAACCTGCATAGGAGGCTTGACAAATCCAAATAATTTTGTCAACAACCCTGATAATCTTAAATATATTTATACCTGCCTTCAAAATAACCAACAACTCCAATATAATAAAATAACACCGCAAAATAAAAATGACCTTATCGCATATATAATGAATTTCAATAATTTTTTTATTGGATTAAATAATCAATTAAACTTTCATAATCATTTTGGTGTTTCTCCTCAATCTTTTAACCTGATGTGCAATAATTTGAATAAAAACTTAAATGATTACCTGGCTAATGCATTGAACTATTTTCAAAAAATTGATGCCGGCACTAATAATATTGAAGAATCATGGTTTTTTTATCCTCTGGTTGAAGTGGTGTATAGAATAACGACTGACTTATGTAGGCTATAATAAAAGATTAAGATAAATGAAGCAAATAATAATAATAATAGCATTTATTTTTCTGGCTTTTACCGGCTGCCTTAATGCCGGTGAAACGCAGGTTAACAGGGACACTTTTTATAGCGCCGTAGATTATGTAAACTGTAAAATAGTTGGATTTTCTTTAAAAAATAAAACAGAGGCGCCCGAACTCATAAATAATTTTAATACGAACTGTAACTGTTCTGAAAGCCCGGATTTTGATAAAATCCTTACATCAATTCCTCAAAGCCAGACAGCTACCATTGAATTGGCAAAGGAAATTGAAGCAATAAAATCATTAGAGTTCCGCGAAGCCATGGCTTCCGGGGAAGTTGCCGGCCTTCTTACATCAGATATTTTTAATAACAAAACAAAATATGCTAAGCTGTTTGCGTTCCGGAATAAATACAATAGCGAAAGTTTTAACGAGCTTATAAATGAACTTAAGGCCGGTTTAAATACATTATTGTCATCGGATCAACCCGGCGGCATGTTCTACCCTGAAAATCCTTCAATGACAGTGGTTGAACATGCCAATGACAGCATCGTACAAAACCTCAGTTCCGAAATAAATACGCTGAATGAAAAGGTGGATGACCTTAAATCAAAAAATCGTTTTTTCATTTTTCGGATTGATGTGTTGACAATACTTTTAGCGGTATTGATCTCGGTGTTTTTTCATGCGTTTTTAATAAATTTAGCTGGCAGTGATCCAAATGTTGCAAAAATAAAAAATCAACAAAAACATGATTTTGGACGGTTTTCAAAATTCTTTAGTTTTTTCTCTGCCCCCGAATCGGATTTACCGGATGAAAAAATGGAATTAAAAAAAACTTATGATAAAAACATAGAAGAATTAAAGGAAAACATCCGGCAATTAAATCAAAAAATACTGGAACTGGAAGCCAAAACAAAACAGACAACAGACATGCCGTATCATGTGGATCCGATTAATAAAAAAGAGCAAAAGGAAACGCCTAAGGACGACAATGTTTTTTATCTCTCAGTCCCCAATCCCGACGGAAGTTTTAACCTCAGTTCGGTGACATTGGAATTTAAAAACGGGGCATCTATTTACCGGTTCACTAAAAAATCAGCCGGAAGAGCATCGTTTTGTATTGATGGAAGAAAGGGAGCTATGGACTTTGCTTTGCAATTTCCCACCTCTCATATTATTCCGGCCTGCGAACCACAGAATGCTCATTCCTTTAATTCAAGAATAGTAACCATAGAAGAAGGTATTGCTGAATTGTCCGGCGACAAATGGAAAATCGTAAAAAAAGCAAAGATAAGATATGAAATTTGAGACTATTGAGATTTTAATTACAGTTACGTTTGTTTTAATTCAGTTGCTGATATTTATACGAACATTGAAAAAGATCAGGATTTATAAAAACCTGATCCCGGACACATCTTCGTTAAAAGTAAGCAAAGCTTATTGTTCCGCTGAAAGAATTAAAAATAAATTACCTTCTGAGATTTATGAAAAAATACAGGGTGGTGAGTATGAAAATGATCCCGCATCATGTGAGGATGCTGTTGAAATAATTTTTATAGAAAAAAGTGATACAAATGATTTATCGCAATATAAAATCATTGATCTGATAAACAATAATCTTATTGCCCAGAGTAAGCACGACCCGGATATCAATCAAATAAATGAGCTCGTTGAAAGGAATACCGAAGCAGCCGAAGATGATATAAATCTTACAATTTCCACGCCTATATATATCGGTTTGATGGCAACAATTTTTGGCATAATTATCGGTTTGACTTTCATCTCAAGGGAAAAATTTATTGTCGGTCAGGGTATTAATACAATATTAGATTCAGGCTTATCAATGCTGATAGGGGGAGTAAAAATTGCCATGATAGCCAGTTTCACCGGGCTTTTATTGACAACATTGAATTCAGGTATTTATTTTAAAAATGCCAAAAGAAAAGTTGAATTTAATAAAAACAGTTTTTTTGCATTTTTAAAGGCAAACATATATACTCTCATAAATAATGATGAAAATTCATTACAAAATAATCTGAATAATTTTAACAGAACGTTTTCCGAAAATATTAACAAATTTTCACACATATTTGATAACGTGAGTCAAATATTACAAAATCAGCAATCAATAATTAAGTCCTTAAATACTGTCGAATTTTTAGATGTACAAAAAAACAGTATTGCTGTTTTGGAACAAGTGAACGCATCTGCAGAATCTTTTAAAGGTTTTAATGAATATTTAAGTAAATTAAACACATTTATCGAAAATTCAGAAAAAATTGTAGAAAGAACCAATAATATAGTTCATATAGCTGATACAATTAAAACTAATCTGGATACAAGCCGGGAGTTAATGGAATTTTTAACATCTCATCTGAAACAGTTAGAAAAACATGGGGATATGGCAGAAGCAGCTATTAATCAAAACAAACAGGAAATTGATAAGAAATTGGTGGATTTACAAAATCGGTTTGTAGATGTGTTTAGAGAATTGGAAAATTATATTAAGAATAAAAATCAAGCTATTCAGGACTTTGCAGTACAAGAAGAACAAAAATTAAGAGAGGCTCTTTCATCAAGCCATACTTACCTGGGTAATCTCACTTTCTTACCTGAATTGAAAGAAGGTGTTGAGAACTTTAAAAAAGATTTGCTTGAAAAAACAAATGGACAGTCTATAGAAATCAATAATAATTTGCAAAAGTTAAATGTTAACCTTGCAAACATTCTTTTACAGATGCAAAAAAACGGCACCGGCAATGAACTGTCTTTCCCGTTTAATATTTTAAAAAAAATAAGGAAGAATAGAATCAAAGATAAAAATTAACCTATTTCATAAGTTTCCTCTGAAATTTATGATTGAATATTGGTTATTTGGAATACCATTATTATAAAACAAATAAGGTTAAAAAACATATTTTAGAAAAAAAACGCATCAAATGATTAATACTTAATTAAGATAATAGGCCAGACATAATAAAATTTGTTGTAGCAAATCAACCATGAAAAAATTTTTATGTATAAATAAATGGCAATTGTAATCCCTGTAATGCTGAATATGTTTATACCGCTATTCCTAATTAATTGAATAATGTTTTAAAAAAAGAAAAACTTGTGTTATAAGTAAAAGTAAAAATAAAAAAATGAAGCAGACGAAAAAGTAAATAAATCATATGAAAAAAGACCGCAGCTATTTCTGGCCCAGTTTCACGGATTTAATGACAACATTATTTTTTGTCATGCTTGTATTGTATGTATTGACATTTATTAAACTTAAAATTCAGCAACGGGCCACCGAGGCACAACTTGCAAAAATTCTAGAAATACAAGATGCTGTTAAACAATTAGACACTACATATTTTTCTTATGATTCTGTATATAAACGCTACCAATTAAAAAGGAAAATAAATTTTCCGAAAGGAGAGCCTTCTGTGAATGCTCTTCCCGCAGATGACCTGACACACCTGATTCAAGTTGGCAGCTCTATAAAAAAATTAGTCGAAAACCTGGAGGCAAAATCCGCCGGGAAAGACATAAAGTATGTCTTAATAATAGAAGGCATGGCTTCAAAAGATAATTATCCGGACAACGACATATTATCATACCGCAGAGCACTTTCTTTGAAAAATTATTGGAAGGACGTTGCTCGAATACCCGATACGTCAATGTTCGAAATACAGGTATCAGGATCGGGTACTGGTGGCATTGGCCGATATCCTTCTCATGAAGAGGAAAAGAATCAGCAGATATTAATACAAATAATTCCTAAAATTGGAAAGATCTGATATAGCTGCTCCGGCAAGCTATTCAATAATATATTTTCTTGTATCACACTGATTGCCATCAAACAGAGTAATGCTGAGTGTCATGGGGGGCAGGCTGTCGTCAAGACAGATATTTCCTTTCCAGTTTCCTTCAGCATCTACAATATAACTGCCTTGTGGTTTCCAACGGAATGTCTGAATATCAAGTGTTATTTCCGCACCAGCTAATGACTGGTCAACTTTTCCTGCGATTTCATAACAATTGGTTTGTGCATCTTCAGTCACTTTGGCTGTATTGATCCAGTCCTGAATGTTAGGGTCGGACCATTTTACATTACCATCAATGGCCGGCGATATCAAATTGATACGTGCAGGTTGTTTTTGGGGGCGGTAATTCCCGCAACTATCGTAAAGCAGTATAACAAATAATAAGATTAAAAAAAACTTGAGTTTTGTCATAATAGTATATTCTCCCGGATTATTATATAATAATTATTTATAAGTTCGTAATGAATCGACTAAAAACATTCCTTTGGGGTTTTTACCGGCATCAGAAACCAGGTTAATTTCGTAAGCAGCTATATTTTTCAAATTTAACGCTCCGTCGCTATATCTTGATCCTTGCCCATACGAAAGCTCGAAATCATCAAAAGGTATTTGTATCCTTATCCATTCACCATTATTATCGGCTAATATTTTCTTATCACAATCTTTTACCATTGCTGCTTGCAGAAATAATATTGTTTTTTGTTTGATGTTATTAATTTATCACAATTTTATTATGAACCTTTCCTTTTTTTGAATTTTTAAGAATCTGATTAGATAAATTATTTAGTGAAGTATCTTCTTTGATGTTTTCGTCATTGATTATCATCTTCATCTGAACGCCTTTGGTGTTAAAAGGATCCACACTTGCTACCTTTTTAAAGCCATCAAATCCATTTACGTTGTCTTGCCCTGGATTGCCATAAACGATCTTTTTTTGAATGTCTAATGAAAAACCATTTTTTCTATTATTTCTGTTAATTGTTTTTTTATCAATCCCATTACTATTTGGCATATTCCAATCATCAATAGGTAATTCCCAGTACAATGAATTTTTGCCAGGTCTGGCTTTTAAGACAATTTCTTTTAATTTACCTACATTTCCCCCATTGATAAATTGCATTTCAGTGGAAATTTCAATTCCACCACTGACCTGAATCAGACTCGTTTTCCCATCGCTCCGATCTATAATTGCACATTGTTTCAGCAAGTCATAGTTTTTTTTAGTCTCAACCGTTTTAATCTTATAATTTTGAAGAATGTAATTCATATCCAAAATATCTTTTATATTTTTTATTCCATTTGCAATTGCGACCATATCAAAGAGGAGCTTTAATCTTCTGACAGGTTCATATACCTCGGCAATTTTGTAAAAGCCATCAGTAAACATTTTTGCAAATTGATTTTCAGCGGAACTCTTATCATAAATATTCTGTTTATTTGAAGTAAGTGTAGTGTCAATCTCAACGCAGATATCCATAAGCATAATGCAGTAAACATCCCCCTGTGTCCTGACTCTGCATGGTGTCCGGTAATTAAACATAAATCTTGACTGACTGGTCTTTTCAGCATCAGTTTCCATCCCCATAAAATTATTCAATGAATCGGGATTTGTCCAGTGAATATTTATTGCTTTGATGCCCTTTTTTTCCAGATCATTGACCTCCGTTTTAACCAACAATTCTCTGAATGAAACTATGCTCGCTATTTGTTTTTCTAACTCCAAACTATATTTTTTAAGTATAATATCGCTTGAAAGCATATCATTACCGAAAGAGGTATTTTCAATATGACCTCCGAATCTAACATCCTGGATTCCTGTTATTATTGTATTTGCAGTGGGATCAATGCTAACCATTGGAAGTTCATCATATATTAGCCGAGATCTTAAAGCAACAACAAAGTCGTCAAAACGAGCTTCAGGCAATTGTTTTAAATGTTGACCAATAAGAATTATGTCGTTATTTTGTTTGTCAGCAACCATGCCTGCCAGGCGGGTAATACCTCCCAAATTAAATAGTTCAGGGCATGAGTTGTTACTTTTTAAGAGTTCCTGTGCCTGATTGAGAGAAAAAGCAATAAAACTGCCGTCAGCCATTTCTTTATTTTTTCTTCCGCATGAAAAAAGAAACAGGCAGCTAATACATAATATCAAAATAAAAAAACTATTTCGAATCATAACCCACGCCGTTTAAACATTTCAAAGGATATGGCCCTTTTATACTATCATTATAAATTCTGCGCACATCTGCTAATGCACCTCCTGGAGTATAGTCAATCCCTCGTTTTTCCAGTGCAATTTCGTTATGTTTTGTTGCGTTGTCTAAATGTCTATTCCACAAGCCACTCAGAACCGGTCCTATATATGGAATCTGTTCGACAATATCTGCACCAGGCCTATAAAGATAATCCATCCTGGCCTCTCCTTGCTTTATTTGAGATGTACTTAGACCATCCCTGTATTTTTGAGGGTCCATTAATCCCCTATCCCAAGTTAACTGAGTACCTGGGACTCTATTTTCATAAGGCAATATTAACCCATAATAAACTCTTTCAAGTAAAATACGATTGAATATTTGACTCCTTTCAAAATCTGTTTTGCCCGACAAAATTGATTTGTTTTTTATTTCTCTTATTTGAAGCTCCGGAATAATAATAATAATGTTTTTTATTTCACTAAATAAGTCTTCTTTTTTCAAAATATCATTTAATTTGGAAATTATTTCAACATCAAGCATTTCAGGCAATTCGGATTTCAATAAAAACCTAAAAATATCATTCGTGTCATTAATTGATCGCTGTCTTAAAGCGTACCAATCAATAAAATCGGAAAAACGAAAAAGTGGCGATTTTATCAAGCTGGGACTTATCTTATTCTCAAGCATCATTATCATCGTCCTGATATTTTCATTAATTAATGGGATGTTGGAAATAGCAGAAGCTGAAGAAAAATATTTCATGATTGAATCCAAATCATTTGTATTATTGGTATCTCTATTAAAATAGAAGAACATTGAACAAGCCTTCCCATTTAATGCGATTGCGCTACCAGGAGAATTCATAAACGCGGTATCGAAGTTAACGAAAGCTGTTTCCGGTCCTTTGGTATTATAAAATAGAGTTCCACGACTGATATAAAATTCAGCTATTTGTGGATTTAATTTGCAAGCCCTATTAAAATCCTGTAATGCATGACCCGTGTCACCTATTAGCTCATAAATAAGCCCCCTTGCATTAAATGGTAATGCAAAGTCTTTTTCCATGGTTATAGCGTCATTAAAGCATTCTAAGGCATTTTCATGTTGCCCGTTTCGGGCATACGCATCTCCTTTTAAATAAATTGCAATTGCTTCTTCCGAGAAACGTTTCCCAAAATCTTCTGTCCATTTTTGCCACTCCTTTCGTGCCACACTATCATTATTTATAGACCTTAATAAAAAAAACGCCTCATTGTTTTTATTCAGCATAATAGCAGCATGTCCCATTAATGCAGCTGTTTCAGGTTTTTTCAGAAGCGAATCGTTTTTGAAACAGTCATCGTAAACGGTCTGCCAGTCATGTTTTAAAAGAGCTGCCTCGATAGTATTCCCGGGTTTATTCCGGCATGATATAAAAATCATCCCAAACAACAAGAGAAAACAGATAAAGACATGAGTTCCTGATGATCCTAAAATTTTTCTTAACATGGTTTTATAATTTTTTTAATTAATAATACCTTAATAATTGTGTTTATAGATAATATGCGTCACGCTGCTTCACTCTGCATTGAATAATCGTTAACTTTAAAAGGGAAAATCAGCAGGGATGTTTTTCTTCGGTCTTTTTTAATTTTCTTGGGGGGTGGTGGAGGTGAAGACATATTTACCCTCCAGATAATTATGTTATCCACAGGCCTTAATCCCAGAACAAACTCTTTGCAATAATTTAACTTGCCGGATTTTGAAAAAAGGTTGCTGCTGGCAACATTCACCGACATATCTACCCCGCCGCATACAAGATAAGAATTCTGCAGTGTCGTTGTGGTATAACCATTCTGACGAACCCGTTGCGTCAAGTGATAATTTACAAGTCCCGGCAAAGCCTCTGGTAATCTACGTTTTGTATTTACATATAATTTAGTTCTGAGGTTTAAATCAAAACCTGATTCCTGGAACGCGCCTTTAAATTCCATAGCACGAAAGCACGCTTGCAGACGATAAAGATTTTCAAGTTCAGCAAACCAAAAGATTTCATTTGATAATTCAACATATTTCAAACTCATAATTTCAGCGAAAGCCTCTGCTATAGGATCTTCTTCAAATTCATTATCGCTAAGGTTTCCATCTGCATCAGCTTGCTGCTTTTCTGTGAGAACCACAACCGGACACTCATTGATAATACAGATGCCGTCGCTCTCTGTAAAATTGGGATAATAGGAGCATTTGTTATTTTCTTTAATATGAAACCAAAACCTTGACATTGTTGATGAGGGAAGAGACCTGTTACAACTGTCGGCAATAGATAAATCAATTAATGATGGAATACCTTTCACTTTTATTTTTCCCTGAGAAATTTTTTTCATTTCATAATCAGCATAAATCATGACCTCAGCATGATTGGTATTCATCCCCACACCGCGTACAACAACTTTTTGTCCACCCACAGCATTTTCAAGGTCTGATTTGGTTTTTTCATAGTTATAGGATGGCGCATTTAAAATGTTTTCTACTTTCTTAATATTTTCAGGATACGGGTCCAGACTACAGTATGGAGCAATAACGCTATCCATCACATTCTGAAAATTAACAAACAAATCAGATATATTGTATGCCGGACGCCCAGGAATACTCCTCCCTAAAAGAATAATATCATTATTCTCTTTATCAATTACATACCCCTCGAGCCAGGACATGCCGTACATGGTGTCGATTTCTGACAAAGCAGTATCATTATTAAGTATTTTATCAGTTTTTGTTTGCATAATTCCGGCCAGCGAAATGCAAATGTGTTCGCCTTTCATGTACAATGGGGCTTCGGGTGATATCCTGTGCCTGCATCCCGGGAATAATAAAAATACCAGGCCGGTTAATAATAGTATTTTCAAGAAAACATGAACTATTTTGCAAATACGAAATACTGGTTGTTTCATCTGTTAAATAATTTTGTTTTTTTGATACTTCTTAAAGAGGATCTTTTGTCATTTTAAGTGCCAGAATTTTGGTTTAAAGTTAATACAATATTTTAAAAATAAAGAAATAAATTAACTGTTTTTTTAATTTTCAACTCATAAAATAATATGCGGACAGCGCACTGAATGAATCTTTTTAATATAACATGAATTTGTACAAATTGAATTAATTAGTACCACCAGCGCCACCATTATCAATATTGAGATCACTGATAAAATCATGATATTCTTTTGAATACAAAATCAAGTTGTCAATTTTTGAAATAAAGAGCTGATGCACCTTAATAGCAGCAATTATGTTGGGAGTAAGCCCCTCCCTTTTAGTTTTCGAAAGAAGCAAACTTTCTATTTCTGTGGTACACCAAATCTTTCCGGAAATACGGTGAGAAGAATTCATATATGTGAGATTACCGATATCTCTTCCGATAAGGCTGGCGCCAACCAGTCCCAGGTACTCCCTGATAAGTTTATAATCATCACTTTTCACAAAGGGGCGGCTCTCCCCAAAAGCGCCTAAAGCGGCACAATAATTCTCGGATATCAAGAATTTCTCTATACATTCTGCCCAAAAAACCTCACTTTCGGGAACTAAACGTTTACATTGCTGAATTGACATTTCGGATTCTGCCATATATTGATCCTTTTTTTCCAGCGACAAGGTGTGGTCTTCGCATACCCAATTGGTTAATAATGCAGACTTCATCCAATATAGACACCCGTCCATTGGATTTAATTCGAGACATTTATTGATGTCATCGAGGGCCTGAAGAAATTTTTTTTGAAACCGGTAGCTAAGGCATCGTGCAGAAAAAAACTCCCATCTTGGTTCTATATCGATTAACAAAGTATAGCGTTTTTCTGCTTCGTAGAATTGTCCGGAATCCTGCAGTCTTTGGGCATCAAGCCAAAGCTCATACAATACAAAATTATTTTTTTTCATATTATTTGTTTTTAATGGTTTTGTATTTAAAAATACGTTGTTCAAACTCATTCACTAAAAGCTCTGCATATCTCTGTTCCTCTAAAGACAAAAAGCCGTGATAGGATGCATTATGGAGTAAACAACAGAACAAATTAAAAATAAGAGTGGGATCTGTTTCATCATCGTTTATTTGCTTTCTCAGCTTTTGCAGGTATTTAACCAGGACTTCAGGAGCCCTGGAATTTCCGATATTCCTTTCTATTACATCCATAATTTCATCAATTTTTGAAATAAATTCGTTGATATCGTTCGCAGAAGGAGGAACAGCAACGGTTACATGGTCATTCAAGAATTCCGGGTATTTGTTAATAACGGGATAAGTGACGACAATATCGTTTGCGGAATCGTTTTTGAAACCTTCGAATTGAAATACTTCCGAAGAATCATAAGCATCCCAGATACGTGTTATGAGTTCTTTGTTAGCATTAATTTCCATTGTCAGACATATTTCGCTGAACGGAAACTGACTGCGAAACTTAAATACCCCCATAAAATGAAACGATTTTATGTTTTGGGAATCAGTTGATACCTGGAGAATTTTAAAATTATATCCCGAACCAATGCAACTCCAGGGGATGCTGTATACTTCAGACGTGTAGGGGTATACACTGTGTTCAGGTATAAGAACCTTTGCGAACCGTTCTACTGTGTTTTCATTAATAAAATTAATACCTTCTATACCGAACCCGAATTCCTGTCTGTCGGATGTACGGTTGAACCCTGATAGTGCAGCTCCTATTCCGATAGCAGTCATCCTGTTGATCTGTGAATCATGCTTATTATTTTGCATATAGAAGGCCTTTATTTGTCTTACTATTTTGGGGTTACTTCCGAAAAATTCTAAAAACATTTCCGAGAAAACCGGGCTGATCATTGGGCCGCCAACAATCAGCAGGCGGTCAATATCACTAATTTTCAGGCCGGCGCCTTCTATGGTATATTTCATTAAATCGTAACACTCATCGGTAATTGTTTTCAGTGCGGTTTTCAGGTCGTTTCCTGTGATTACCAGAATGTCGTTTTTGGAGTCCACAATGTCCCCGAGCAAAACATTTACCCTTTCTGAAAAAGAGAGTTCTATTTTAGCTTGTTCTGCTCTTTGTCTGATAGTAGATAAAACCTGCAACGGCAAACCGGTCATATTCACTCCTGCTCTTTGACAAATCAGCTGAGTGAGGCACTCGGTAATTTCCATTCCCCCGATTCTTGCCCCGATGTTTCGCCGAGCTTCATAGACACATTCATCTTCATCTTTTTTCATTTCAATGGAGCCAACACTAATATCTGTCGTTCCACATCCCATGTCGAAAAGCATTGTTGTAATCTTTGCCTCTCCAATATTTGCTCCATAAGCCAGTGCAGCAGCTACCGGCTCGCTTATTGTTTTGATTTTATCTTTTTTAAAGCCAGCCATGATCGCAGCATCAATTATCTCTGAAACTATAACAGGCGTATAGTATGCGGGAACTGAAAATATGACCTCGTCATAGTCTTCATCCCCGATCCCATTTTGTTCTATATCATACTTTAATTGTCTGAAAATTTCAGCAATTAGCTGATTGGGTGTGAATTCATGTCTCCCCTCATTGAATGTCAGCAGTACTTTTCCATTTTCAGTATCAGGGAAGACTGCAAAACCAAACCTTTCGAGGAACTGCCCCAGAGAATTATAGGTCATACCAATAATACGTTTGAGACCCCAGGCAACATTTTGGGAGTGTGTTGCCAAAAGTTGTTTGGCGGCTGACCCAACAAATTCAACTGATCCTTCATTGTTGACAAATACAAATGAAGGCATTTCCTTTTTCCCTTCATGGCTGTCAGCATCAAAACTATTTCCAGGTGCATGTTTAATGAACCTGATTTCATTGCCATCCGAAAATACTGCTAATGAATTGTGTGTCCCGAAATCTATTCCTATTACTTTTTTCATAAGTTTGTTTTTTGGGGGTTAATAATTATGTACCTTCATGTTCAAATTTTTATTACGATTCATTTTTTTGCATTTTTGTTTATCGTCTATACCCATTTAAACTGAATAATCTGTAAAAATTCACAAAAAGTAAAAAAATTTTAAAAAAAATAAAACCAGATGACACTTGTACAGGAAATGGATAAAGGGATTGGGTTACTTCATAAAGAGAAAAGATTCGAAGCTGCCAGAAAAATTTTTGAAGAAATAAGAAGCGAAACGAATAAAATGAGCGATGAAGATCAAATTGAATTTCATTTGAATTATGGCATTTCCTTAGAATTTTTTCTGTCTTTTAATAAGGCTGCAAAAGAGTATAATAAAGCCATTTACTTGTTTAAAAAAATCAGAGGTACAAATAACTTCTATTATGTCTCAATTATATTAAGGTTGGCCGGGGCATATTGTAAATTAAACCAATATAATAAGTCAAAAAAACTATTTGGCGAAGCCGTTGAAACCGCAAAGGTCTTATTTGAAAACTGCAAGGGTGATAATGATGAATGCAAAGAAATTTATATCATTGCCTTAACTGAATTTGCGATGTTTTACAGGAATACCCTGGACTACAAGACATCTCAACGCTTATTAATTAAAGTATTTTTCATATTAGGGAAAATAGATGAAAAAAATTATGATGAATATATACGGGTGCTGGATAATCTTGCTGAGATATTATGTTTTCAGGGCAAATTCAGCGAAGCTGAAAAGAAATACCTGGAAACATTGAGTACCTTAGAGATTTTATATGGCAGGAAAAGCCTGTATGCTAAAACACTTATTTTTTTAGCCGGACAATACCGTATTAATAATTATTATGCGAGAGTCGAGCAATTATTAACAGAAGCATATGATATTTTATCAGAGTTACAAGACGTTAATAATCCTATTAATAGAATTATCATAACAGATCTGGCTGTGTATTATTTTGAAATGGGTCAGTTTGATAAGGCAAAAAAAATTATTTTAAATGAGATTAATCAAAACAAATTCCTCCTGAAAAATAATCCAATGATTTATTCAGGAAATTTGTTACTACTTGCAAATTTATATATTAAAACAGATCAATTCAATAAGGCAGATATACAGTATAAAAAAGCATCTAAAATTCTAAGAAGAGATTCGTCAAATCCTCTATATGCAAATGTTTTAGGTGACATGGCTGAATTAAGAAGGAAGACGGGAAATTACGATGAGGCTGTTTTATTTTGCAGGAAGGCGATGATTTTAAGAAAAAATATATTTGGAGAAAAACACCCGGAATATGTTTTTAGCTTGAATAGCGTTGCTCTGATATACGATACAATGAAAAAATACAGGGAAGCCGAGACATTATATAAATGCGCGATCAATACAGCCTCGGAGATCAGGATGGAAAACCATCCCGATTTCGCCAATATACTGAATAATCTGGCGATACTGTATTACAAAACAGATCGAACAACGATGGCATACAAGTTATATAAAAAAATAAACCTATGTCTTCTTCAACAGTTAAAGAATAATTATGAATTCCTTTCTGAATCTGAAAGACAACAACATTTTATTACTGTAGCGCACTGTTTTGAAATATTTAATTCTATTGGCCTGAATATAAAAAAAGACAAATCGTTTTTTGGTCATTCTTATGACAATGAACTTGCTTTAAAAGGAGTACAACTGCTTTCATTTGTTCAAATGAAAAACAGTATTTTCAGGAGTGGTGATATCAGGCTGGTTGACACTTTTAATAAGTGGCTTTTGCTAAAACGACAGATGACGGAATTCAATCTTGGGAAACTTGATTCTGTTTTCTTCGACGTTTCTGAAACTGAGGAAAAACTTACCAGGTATGAAAAAGAACTTCTTAGAACCTCTAAAAGTTTTAAAAAAGCACAAGTTTCTTTTGACTGCAAATGGGGACATATCCAAAAGGCACTAAAATCTGATGAGGCCGCAATTGAATTTATCCGTTTCAATTATTTCAATGGATTAGAATATACAAAAATTATAAAATATTGTGCCCTGATAATTCTTCCGCAGAAAAGATTTCCGCTAATGGTTGAGCTTGCTACAGAGGGGGAAATTATCAAGCAGATTCCCTATATATGGAAAACAGATTTCCCGGATTTAAATAATTTACAAAAATTATATGATCTGATTTGGGAACCAATAGATATAAAAATAAAAGGTGTAAAAACTATTTATTATTCACCTACTGGTGTATTACTGTATGTGCCTTTTAATTCAATTATAACCCGCAACAACACCCTGCTTGGAAATGAATATGAGTTTCATCAGCTAAACAGCACACGTGAAATATTGCATCTGCAAAAAAATAAAAAAGACATCATGATAAAAGATGCAGCTTTATTTGGCGGGATTCAATATGAAATAAAGTGTAAAAATCAAAAAAAAGAAACAGTGACACTGCTTCAAAATACAGGCGACTTTCAATCCTTACCATGGACATTACATGAGGTTCATAGTATTGGAAGTTTATTAAAAAAATGTAAAATCAAAACGATATCTATAAAAACCGGAGTAAAAGCCACATCTAAATCATTTTTATCGATAGAAAAAAAAGAAAAATCACCGGAATTAATTCATATTTCCACTCACGGATACTATTTTCCTTCAAATAAGAATTCATCTGAGGGCAATTTATATATTACATCAGCAGACCCACTAATCAGATCTGGGTTAATAATGGCCGGCGGTAATGTAACCTGGAGAGGAGGAAAACTTCCGCAGGTATTTAACTCTGGTGTTTTAAGCGCGAGAGAAATATCCGAAATGAATCTGAGCAATACCAAATTGGTTATTCTTTCAGCATGCAAATCAGGAAGAGGAGATATAAGGGATTATGAAGGAGTTTATGGATTACAACGGGCATTTAAAATGGCTGGTGTTCAGAATTTGATAATTGCTTTATGGGAAATTGATCAGTACACGTCAAGGCATTTTATGGAAAGATTTTATTTAAACCTGATCGTCTTAAAAAAACACCTGAGAGCTGCCTTTATAAAGACGATAAATGAGATCAGGCAAGAATACAATGAGCCCAAATACTGGGCTGGTTTTATACTGATTGAAGGCTAAACCCAAATTAAGCAATACTCTGAATGACCTTTTGGCAGATTCTCACACTATTGTTGCTTAATTTGGGTTAAATTATCATTTTCGACCTGTCGTTTTTCTTACCAATTATTGAACAAATGCTTATTTTTTAAATCTTCTGCTGATATATCTGAATTTCTGCAATAACTAATAATTGTTATTAAGACGATTGAATACAAAACCGATGATACCATACCAAACCAGAAAATCATGTCAGTGTACCAGATATGGTTGATCTCCGGAAACCAACTATTGAAAAAGGCAGGAATAAAAACATATTTTACTAACAAAAAATAACCAATCTGACCTATTAAGGGAAAGAAACCTGTAACAAAAGATATTATACCAACAATGGTATTATAAACAAAAATAATCACAATGGCATCCCGAAAAGGAAAAAATAAGAATGCCAGGGCCATAATAGCCAGGCCGGTGACAAAATTGAAAGTCTTGATTTTTCTGATTGTTGTTTCCATGGCTTAACATTTTAAGGTTAATAATATTGGGCATGTCTATCATATAATACTGATGTAAGCCTGAAAATTCACAAAATATTGAAAAAAAATGCAGCACTGTAATTGTATTAATGTTATCCTACTGACGAAAAAAGGATAACGTAATCATCATCCCAAAATACCTAGCTGAATTATCGAATTTATCCGTAAATTTGAGGAAGTTATTTTGAACGTTTTACATAGGAAAAACATCTAATAATTTCTGTCTATAAATAACTTTAAAAAAGTTCTAATCAGACATGGCCGTCTGAGGATCTAAATATCGCCCGTTTCAGCAATAATGATCTCATTACGAAGGCAAAAATGTATGATCGTTTATAATATTTGTTTAAAATATTTTTCCGGCATTTCAAGTATTATTTTTGACCCTGTCAATGCGGCATCTATATCAGCAGAAAGAACTTTCAGCCCGGTTTTTTTTATAACATCTATTATTATCCCTTCAGGCAATGCCTTTCCGGTCAGATAAATACCTTCAGAACAGATTTTTTTAGTGAACCGCGAAGGAGTATTTTCAAGAATATTCTTTATTACTGCAATCACTCTCAAATTTATTTCTGCCACCCTGGGTAATGTTTTACAGTAAATAATTGTACCATTGGCTATAACACCAAATTCAATAAAATTTTCTTCGAAATTTAGTATCATGTTTCCTTGATCATCAAAGGCATCAATGTCAAACCCCACAGCTGCCGCCATTAAAGTATAGATAATTAATACCTGTTCCGTTTTATTATTTAATAAAGCGTTTTTTATTTCTTTTATTTCAATGTCATTCATACTGCAGGGGATAAGAAATGTTTTCATATTAACTGTTTAAATTATTTTAAAGACATCGAATAACTAATGCTAATGAAAAATGTCGATTTTGTTATAATGTACTTCGGGATACCCACATATTAATGCACAAATGATTGGAATTGCTATCGTTAAAATAATTAGAATACATATGGTCAAAACATATAGACTTTCTTTTACTTTTTTGGTCAGATAAAAAAGCCCGAAAGCTGGAAATACTGCGCCAAAAAAGGAAACAATCAAAGCGGATTTAATTTGTATTGTAGTGTCTAAAGGCATCCTGTTCCTATACCAAACAGCAGACAGTGATCCGTATGGGTTTTCATTAGCGTTTTTCCAACCAAGTATGAAAAAAAATCCAAAAACAATAGCTCCAATTATTATAAAATAATATTGATATCGTTTTTCTGAAATACCTTTTTTTTAATGATTAACAAAACCAAAAAAACAATTACCCCGAAAAAAAATCCGGTCCACAATGAAATACCATATGGTATCCAATAATGATAAAATAAAAACGATGATAAAATCCCGGCAGAAAAAAAACAACAAATCCCCGAAACAACAAAAAAAATCAATTGTCTAAAATATTTCAATTATTATTGTTTTAACTGATTTAAGAATTCTTATTAAAATGTTTAGCAGCGCATACTGCAACATATTTTATTTTCATTTTTGTAAAACCATGAAATTTGTGAAATTCGAAAATATTAAACTTTGCTAATTATTTGTCATTTTTTCCCGCAATTCAATTAATTTGTATTTACTGTTGTATCAAAATTACTACCCTTGCATTTACATTTAAAACTTGCGAACCATTTTTATACTCTCTTAATGGTTCATTCCAAAATTTATGTCCGGAAATAATCAAATTTGGTGGCGAATTTTCAATAGTTTTCGTTATCTCAATATTGCCTTTAAAGTTATCGAATTCGTAATCTGGTGTTTCGTGCAAAATCATTATGTCAGGTTTATCAGCAAGCATTTTCTTTAAACTTGAAAGATAATCACATTCATCAACTCTATTAGGTTTCAAAATATTGCCAATTATTCCACTTATTCCTGAAATTTGAAGGCCATCTATTAATTTTGTGGTCTTGTGCAAAATGAAAATATTTTCTTGTTGTTTAAAGCGTGTCTCATCTAATTTAGTAATTCCGATTTTGTCGTGGTTTCCGTTTACACCAACGACCCATTTAAAATTATTTCTAAAATTAATATATACTTGTCTTACATCTCCGTAACCGCCACGTTTATGAAGTGTTGCATATAAATCGCCGGCTAAAATCACACCTACTCTATTAGGTGAAATATTAAATTCTTTCTCAAATAAATTTCTTAAATATTCCGCAATTTGTTCTCCTAATAGTTTTGATTCTCCATTATTTTCCAGGTTTCCTTGCAGGTCAGAGGCGATAATCAACGCATCTATATCTTGTGATTTCCAATTGAAAAATCCTTGGTGTATTGGCAAATATACATCCTTAATTATTCTGCTTCCATCATAATTACTATCGCGACGAGAGCCAACACATTTGTAAGAAAATGTATTGAATGGAATTGTATCAATAGAAATTATCTGCATTTATCAATTAATCTGTATGTATTTATATTCAGATAAATATGAATTTTTGAAATTAACGCAAACAAATTGGCGGGGGGTTTATGTTGTGGATATAGAAACAGTATCCTGCCAAGATTTACGAAAGTTGTATTAGATGCAGAAACGTTCGACCCCGCATTATCTCGGCAATTAAATAATCCGCCTGTTGAAGCGCCCCTCCGTCTGCGAGACAGAAAATGACTAACATTACTATGCTTAGATTGATTGTTTTTACTGAATATTAACACCAATATCTTTCAATACAGAAGTCAGCTAAAACAGTTGTTCTCTTCTGCAGATCATCCTTGACAAATTTATTTTTGCTAGCAATTTCAGAAGAAAGATTCTTTGTCATTATAAAAAGGGATTTATCGTAGAACGGAATCTTACTAAGGGGAACAAGATTCTGGCATGCGGAGTTGAGCTTCTTTTCAAGAATTGTAAGGTTTCCAAACTTATGCTCGTAAGACAAAAAGTCTTCATTATCATTAAAACCTAATGCAACTGGTGAAAAATTTGGAGTTTGAGCTAAAATATGTTCTATCGCTGGTTCTGACTCCATAAATTTCATCAAATCATTAAGTGAGTATGACTTTTTTATTATTTTTTCACAATATTCAATGAAAACACCTCGCATTAATTGCGCATTGCCATACATATTACCAAGAAGATTTGAACGGAATAAATCTTTTGGCATCCATGCAGCATTAAACCACCGCATCCAGTTTTCAATTTCTATTTCATTTTTAAATTGGATTTCATAAACGAAATCAGCAATATTACGCTTAGGATCGGTACCTCTAGTTTTATAGACTCTCACATCAATAAGTTCAATCAAATCAAAAAATGTGTAATTCTGATCAGAGGGTAGTGCATTATCCAAAATACCTTTTGATTCCAACTTAATTACCAATGGATATAAACGTGCAGATAAATTAAGAATACAGAAAAGCTTATAGTACTTGACATTATTTGTTACACGTTCAATGACAGATTTGCAGCATTGGAAAAAATTGAACAAGCTAGATACATATTGCGTAATATATTTTTCGACTTCAGATTTGAACAATACATTATCAGCAGTCATGTGTTTTGTTCTAAGGTCCGATAAGACTAATTTCAAATTTCTTAAAACATGTTCAGCAGTAGGGTCATAATCTCCATTATTAAAAGTTACAAAATGATATCTAAGGAGAGAATCTTCTGTAAAATTAACGTTACTAATAAGGTTAATACTATATTCTTCACCTAAATGTTTTATGTCATCGTAAAGTTCGAAGATATCGCTAAAACTATTATTAATAGAATCGTCCAACTTCTTATCAAGGTATCTGTTTGAAAAGTAAATAAGCAAACTTTTAACCTTTTCCATATTTGATAATAATTTACCTCTATCATTAACAGTCTGAAAAATTCTTATTGCATCCCCTTCTGAATTTTCGATAAAAACCATAATTTCAAGCTGTTCTATTGCACGGAGAAATTCCAATTTATTATTTAGCATGGACACCCGTGCTTCTATTTCGGTGTATGCTTCAAGCAAGTACCGCTGACTTTTGTTTTCAGGTTTATTCTTAATTCCATTTATCAGGTCATTAAAAAATTGACTATCCCTATTCATGGGAACTAAACGATAATGATTTGATTCTCTAATGTAAAACCTCTCATAATAATATTTATCATTTGAGCTAAGGTTTTTAATGATTGAATTTAAAATAAGAGTCAGTGTAGTAATTCGCTGCTGACCATCAACGACGTAATATATTGAATCGTCATCTTTGCATTTTGATAGAACAATTGTACCTATATAGTGCGAAGTGCCAGATTCAATAGCTTCATTAAGGTCATCAAATAAATCACGTACATTGTTTACTTCCCACGCAAAACCTCTTTGGTATTTGGGAATTTCAAAAAAACGACGATTAAAAAAATCGGAAACTTTTGTGCTTGACATGATAAGTGATTTTTTACGGTTATTATGCACGAATATATAAATAATTATCGTGATGTAGTATTTAATAATAATTGTTTTTATAAATACGGTCATTCATCAGTAAAATCCAATTCCGAAAGTTCAATATTCTTTGCGGATTTGCCTGGTTTTATTGGATTTTTTCTCTTTCGTTTTCTTCTTCTCCCACAGCCCCGCTGCCACTTCCTCCTCATGTATCTTGTTGTTCAACTCCAGCAGGTATATTTTACAAGTTAAACATATCAAAACCAAAAAGATTCTTATTTGGATCAGTATGATCCTCTTTTTAACTTTTCATCTTTAAATCTTCATAATACTTACCATACGATTCCATGAACTTATTATAGCTCACAAGGTCTTCAAGTTTCTGACGCATTTGAGGTTCCTTGTTAACATTGAAATCTGACGCATATATCCTATCTGCAACCAGACGCAACGCTTCCAGCCTGTTTTTAAGGGTTGGATGCTTAAACGTAAAAGTGTATTGCCAGCCTTGTGAGAAAAACTCTGATATTTCCTTTTCTGTGCTCTGTCCCGGGAATATTCGATGAACAAGTGCATCCTGTTTATTAAAACAATCTTCGTATATATTAATATCATGGGTCACAAAAAAAGAATAGCGATCAGCATTGTATTCATTTAAATGAGTCAGAATATGGGAAAGAGTAATAAACCGAAATAAGGAATCCCGATCACTGGCATAAAATTTTGCAAACAGGTCAGTATAGTTTGCCGGATTCACAGGCATAAGAAAAATGCTATGTCCGATTTCATGCGCTACTATTGATAAGGTTTCGACCTCATTAAACGTTTCTAAAAAAAATGAATGGTAATAGATGTAAGAGCAATCAGGAGAGGAGAAACACGACATTATGCTATTTGAATGCTCATTTATATCTTCTAATACAACGAATTTTGTACTGAGATTTTGTGTATTGATTATTTTATTTACTGCTTTTAAAACAGGATTTTCTATATCTGAAATAACTTTTCTGTTTTCCCTAAGACCAATAATAGTTGGTTCATCGCCAATGAGTTTTTCAAAGCTTTTACCCGATTTAATTGTCGGTTCCAACTCATAATATTCCCAGAGTTTCTTTTCAATATCCAAAATGAAATTGTCGAACATAGTAATCAGTTTTGAGTATCAAACAACCCCCCATACCCACCTTCCGGCTCCTTGGCCTGTTGGCCTGGGGACTTTTTATTTTTATATTCCTTATTTTTCTTCTTCTCCCACAGCCCCGCGGCTACTTCCTCCTCATGTATCTTGTGGTTCAATTCCAGCAGGCGTTTCAGTATTTCTTTGCGGGCTTCGGGGTGGATGGTGTAGCGGATTCTGTCGTTTTCGGGAAGGTAGTCTACTTCGTAGAAATCGTGGCGCAAATCAATTCCGGCTCTGCCTTCGACGGGGCTCTGGCTGACGCCGGAATTGGCCCAGCCGTATGCTTCCAGCACTGCATTATCCATTTCCACATGCAGCTCGCGCAGCTTTACTATGCCGGCTATGGCTTCTTCTATGGTGCACACGGCGGGCGTTTTTTGCAGGTGGTTCCATAAGTTCCAGACCTCTTTGCCGTACTGCTTTTCTATGGCTTGCTTGTTTAAGCCCTGCAAAGCAGCGCTCGTTATGCCGGGCTGTATTTCTTTAGCATGAAAAGCATTGTAGGTTTTGGTTAAACCAAGCTGCATGGAAAGCATTAATTGGCGGCGGTGTTCGTGGTAGGTTTCGCCAATACTATCTATTTTATTTTGTAATTCAATTGGAAGATTTTCTAATATTGGGAATGTATCAATACAATCTCTATTTGTATAACGAATATCAAATTTCATTGTAGATCCATATTTCCAAGCCCAGAGGTTATGCAATGTGGATTGTAAAAAAGCATATTCCCAATATTCACTTCTTATCACAACAGAAGTTGCCACGTCAAAAATTGCCCCAACCTTTACGAACGACTGATTTACATATTTAGAAACACGACAAGAAACTAAAACACGATTAAGATGCTTGGTAGCATTATAAAGGGCCGGTCTTTTTTCACAATGTTGCCACCATTTAACTGGAAGAGGATGCCTTAAAGCATATTCTCCAATTATTGGGTTTCCATCTTTATCCTCTTTCCACCGTGTACGCTCTGGTTTTACTTTTTCTTCCACAAGCTTATAGACTTCTTTATATTCTGATGCCTTTTCTATTGACCAATCAAAGAAATTAATCACATAACGACTTGGGTTCTGACTGGGGTTGCTATTTAAATCATCACCATTCAGGTATGGTTGGATCACTTCAGAGTTTTTAGGTTCAACCGAAATTAATTTCTCTGCTTCATTTTGTTTAAGCACAAAACCAAGCCCAAGGATGATACTGCCTTGATAACTTTTGCCATCATTGTTAAATAAAGGGAATGGGGTTCCTGTATTATCTGCCTCATCTAAAAAGGGTGAGATTTGATTAGTTTCTTTTCCATTCAAATAAAACTTCCCTTTCCAACCACCCTTGAAAATAGTTATTAATGAAACTTCAACGGCCGCCAATCCGGGCCATTTCATACTTTTAACAGCATGATTTAAATTTGAACCATTTGCAATAATTTTTTCTAATCCAAATTCCCTTGCTTTACCTTGTGCTAAGGTGTTTGTAGAAATTAATGACTGATAACCTTTTTCTTTCAGAATTGAATTAATCCTAAGCAAGAAATAGACAACAAGGTCAACAGTTGCACCTTCAGTAAAGTAAAAACGAATCCATTCAAGGAAATTTTCGCCTAAAGCTTCTTTCAGGCGTCTATCTCCAAGAAATGGAGGATTTCCCAAAATACAATCAAATCCGCCATCTTGAAAAACCTCAGGAAATTCAATAAACCAATGGAAAAATTTCTTTTCCTGCGCCACTGCCACTGCCTTGGCGGTCTTCATGTTTTGCCATCCGGCATAGCCACTCAAAATGGTGCGAAACTCGGCATCGGTCATCAGCCGGCCCTGGTTTTCTTCGGTTTTGGGTATAAAAAACTGCGCCACCTGTGTGTCGGCCATCGCCTTAAGCCAGGTATAGCCTTTGCCACCAACAAACTTTTTATAGGCCTTTTGCTTTATGGCAATTTCTTCCGGAGTTTTTTCAGGCAGGTTGTTAAAGTTACGGTAATCTGCCATGGCTTCATTTACCGAGTTGCCGGTTGTGGCTTCAAAATCGGTTTTTAATTGTACCACATTTACTTCTCTGCTAACGCGCTCCATGCGGTTTTGTTTGGCAAGGTAAGCTGCATAAGTTACATCAACCGTTTTTTCGTTGCGTGCCGTAACCAGAAAACTTTTCTCTTCGGGTGTGAGTGCCTTAAATGCTTCATCCGGTATTCCCTTATCAAGCTCTTCACGGTGCACCAGCCCCACTATGCTGTCGCCGCATTTAATATGATGATCAAGAAAATTCAGGGGCTCGCCCGGGTTGTGGCTTTCGAGCCAGAGCGCCACTTTGCAAAGTTCCACTGCCAGCGGGTTTTTATCCACGCCGTAAATGCAGTGACGTATCACCAGCTTGATTGCAGCACGCGTAGCGGTAGGCGTGGGCTGGTCGCTTTCTTCCACCAGGGCGGCATAGCGGTCGGCAATGCGGCGGGCCGCACTCAACAAAATATGCCCGCTGCCACAGGCCACATCCGCCACTTTCAACGAAAGCAGATGCTGTGCAACAATTTTTTCACGGGCTTCGGTCTGGCTTTCGCCCCGCAGTTTTTTTTGTTCAATGTCTTTTTTAATCAGTTTCTCCCGGTCTTCGAGCAAATAATCCAGCGAGTGTTTTATCAACGGCTGCACCAGTTCTTCGGGCGTGTAGTGTGCTCCTTCCCTGCTGCGCTTTGTACCCGCAACAAAATCAAAGGTGTAATGGCTGCCAATTAATTTTATATCGGGATCGTATTCCAGCAAGCCCTCATACACCGAACCAAATTCCTCCACATTTAAAAGTTTATAATTGATGGGTTGTGTGGTGCCGTTGGCAGCCGTAAACCACGACAGATTTTGGAGGGCATTGAGAAATGTTTTATTGTCAAGTCCGCAATTACCAATTATTCCCAGCGCATCATCGCCAAACAAATCGCCGTTCAGCGGTTGAATTTTTAATGCATCGCCGTATTTTTTATTTTCAAAAAACAGAAAGGTGTTTTGCAGGCTCAGCCATAAGTCGCTGTAGCGGCTGTCTTTGGAATAGTTGTTCCGGGTAAGGTTGCGCAAGCGCCCGAGGCCGTAGTATTTATAATAGATATCCCGTAACCGCCTTATCTCTTTGAGGTTTGTATTCGGGTACACGAGGTTTCTTTCCTCAATCACCATCAGGAACAGCAGGCGGTATATCAACCGCAGCAGGTATCTGTAATATTCGTGTGCATTCAGGTTTCCGAGCTTTATCGCCTGTCGGAGTTCTTCGTTCCCGCTGAAATTTAAAAATCCGGTACCAAAAATTCTGATCGCGTTTTCGACGGCTTCACTAAGTTTTTCACGAATGCGGGTGCCGCTTTCCAGTGCGTCGAGATGATAGGTTTCCATCAGACATTCCGGCCCGGCATGTTGCTTTTGCGGCATGCGGCTGGCGTGTAACAAGCGGAACAGCACAGCAAAGTCGGCGTACAACCCTTCGTCGAACATTCTTTCGAGGTCAACTTCCAGGTACGAAAGGCGGATGATGCGCCCGGAATCCCTGAGCAGGCGGATGACTTTTCCGTTGGTAACCAGCCCATACAAAAAGGGTTCGTTGTTATTGAGATACTCCTGAAGCAATGCGTGCGGCGACATGCGCAGGCCATAAGGCTTTTTGTCAAGGTCTTGTTCCGAACCCACGATGATCACAGGAAAATTATCCATGTTTTCAGCAGGGTCGGTGATGTGGTAGGTTTTGCCCAGCACTGTCTGTGCCGATTTCTCGTAGCGGATATTGTACCCCATAAGGCTCAGCAGCGGCCCTATCCAGATGCTCCTGTTTTCCGATTCGCCGCTTTGTCCGTGACTGAGTTTTGAAAGTTTTAGTTTGTATCCTTTGTAGAAAGAAGTTGCCAGCGACCATGCCTGCGAAATTTCATCCCTTACCTTTACGGAGCTGTCGAGATTAAAATCCTTCGGTTTCTGCCCTGCAATATTATCATCCGAATCAAGCCGTGTCAGCAGGTCGGGTGAAATAATATTCCCGAATATTTGTATGGATGGATAATTCATGATTTTATTTCTATATCAGGTAATAAAATATAGATGCCCATCAGGTCCATCGGCAGCACGGCGCCCACTTCATATTCTTTTCCTTTCAGCGCCTTGCGGTATCTTTCATGTGCCTCTACCAGTTTTTCCGAACGTTCCCGGGCAATTTTATCCGCATCGGGTTGCCTGTTTTTTATGATTTCAACTTCCTTGTCAATAAAGCGGATTTGCTGCTCAGGGTCTATGTCTTTATTGACTCTTGCCGTCAGCAACAAGTCTTTTGCTTCATCGGGCCTGAAGGTTTTTCCGCTTGCGGGATTTCCTTCGTAACCCCACAACAGCATTTCTTCTGCAAGAAATTCGTGCGTTCCTTTGATTTGCTTGATAAGGTTTCTTACTCTGTATAAAACAATAATGGTTTTTTGTTTTACCGATGACGAAACAAATACGGCAGCCCTTGCCACTTTTTTTCGTTCGGCAGGGATAAATGCCAATCCGAGCAAATAATGACAGAGTTGTTCCACAAAAGGGTGATTCCTGCCCACATAGTAATATCCATCGGCAACAGGTGAAAAGAAGGTTATGCGGAGATTTTTTTCGTTGGGAAGGTACGACTGAAGCTGTTCCGGCAACTGGGAAGGATAAATACGCCATCCTTTTTTTGCAGTTTCCATTTGTGCGCCTAAGAACAGGAAGGCGTCCTGCACAAATTTCTCAACAGTTTTCGGCTCTCCAAGGGCTTCATCGGTTTCCTTCAGGTCTTCATCAATATTCAATTCTTTGACGATAGGATTTTGAGCAAACAGGTTTCTGATTTTAATTTCATCATTGATGGCCTTGTCGTATGCCCTGGTAACTTTCAGTTCCGATTCTTTCACTACCGGGTCCACGCCCAGGTCGAGCGTGAGTTGCTGTGAATCTGTTATGGCATTTGGATTTAATATAACGGCATTAATAATCGCTTCCATGATGGATTGATTATTTTCCGGAAAAGGAACCGTGATGCCGTTGGCTTTTCTTATCTGGCGGGCTTTTTCGAGTAATACCCGCATAACAACGCCATCCATGGGATTGTCTTTTCCAAACAAGAGCGTGGTAACCACCTTTTCTGCAGGTTGTCCGTAGCGGTCAATACGGCCTTCGCGTTGTTCGAGCCGGTTGGGGTTCCAGGGAAGGTCGTAATGCAATACCGCTGTAAAATAATCCTGCAGGTTAATACCTTCACTTAAACAGTCGGTGGCAAATATCAATCGTTTGGATGATTTTCCGATTTGTGCGATTCGTTCTTTGCGCAGATCATCGTTTAATTCGCTTGTGATCACTTCTACCTGAATATCAGGAAATTCTTTTTTGATAAGCGGTTGTAATAATTTGCCCAGATAATTCGCCGTTTGTATGAACCTGCAAAATACGATGGGCTGGTATCCTTCTTTGATCCACTTTATCAGCAAGGTTGCTGCGGTGGACGCTTTTCTGTCGTCTTTCAGGTTTCCCAGTTTCCCCAGTTCTTCCATCAGGAATTTCAGGGTTCTGTCTTCGGCAGAGGTAAATGTTGTTTTGGTAAACAGGTCGCCTGGTTCATTATCGCTTTCATTTCCGAAATCAGAATCAATTGCCGGGTTTATATCGTCATCAGCCATTTCAACCGTGCTGCCGGCTTCAGATGTTTTAAGCCAGCGGTTCCGGAGCATTTCCACACCGGCATCGGGGCTTGACATCACACCCCGGATAAGGGAAAGGATGGTCCAATAGCGCATTTTTTGCTGGGGGCTTACCTTGCTGTTATCAATGGTAACGCCTTTTGCGAATTTCCAGAGTTCATTATAAAAGCTTTTGTATGCCGGCGACAATTCATATTCTACTTCACCGGCTTCGCGTTGAGGGAAAGGTGTTTTTTCGTCCAGCCAGTCTTCAACATCTTTTCTTCTGCGCTGTATATAGTGAGCGGCAACTTTTCGTTTGCTGTCGTAATCATCGTTCAGAAGATCCATTTCTTCAAATTCGGGTTTCAGCAAACCCAACAGCGATTGAAACTCATCCTGCTTTCCGCTATGCGGAGTGGCAGTGAGCAGTATCATGTGAAGGTCGTCTTTTTTTGAAAGTTGATGCAGCAGGTGATACCGTTGCTGCTGGCTTGCTGAAGCGCCCTGCGGCCGGGAACAGGTGTGTGCTTCATCCACAATAATAAGCTCAGGACATTCATTGATAAATCTGTTCTTGTATTTTTCCTGTTTGATAAAATCTATTGATAGAATCTGATACGGGAAATACTGAAACACGCTGAGGTCGCCGGGGACATCGCGTTCTAATTTTCCGATGGTTCCCGAACGTATTATCTCTGCATCAATACCGAACTTATCTCTTAACTCTTCCTTCCATTGCTCGCACAAATGCGGCAGGCAGACAACGGCAAAACGCTTTATTTCTCCCCGGTCCAGCAATTCGCGAACCACCAGGAGGGCTTCCACCGTCTTCCCGATACCCACGTCATCGGCAATCAAAAGTCTTTTTATGTCAAGTTTCAATGCCATGATCAGGGGAACAAGCTGATAGGTGCGCGGACGGACAGACAGCTTTCCAAACGACCGAAAAGGTCCTGCACCGGCACGGAAAGATAAACGGGACGCGTTATACAGCAAGCGGGCAGTTGCAAAATCACCCAGATCATTAGCGTCAGGCAACGGAAAATTATCTAATTTGGGAACATCATCAGGGAAAGGAAGTTTTTTATAAATCCCGATGGATTCTTCCTCCGTACCGCCAAGAGGTTTCAACAATAGCAAATCCTCGTCCTGGGAAGGCAACACCACCCATTGGCGGTTACGCACTTTTACAATATTGCCGGTAGTATAATCCATTAATTTTTTACGGTTTTAAAAACATGAGGGTATAATTTCACAAATTCGTCAAGTGGAGTCAGGTAATGCCATACTAATACTTCGTATCCCAGGTTCTCGAGACATTCTCGTTTTATGGCATCCGATTCCGCAACTTTGGGAATGTCGTGCGGCGTTCCGTCGCAGAACACACAAACTTTTATTTCTTCGTTATATACAAAATCAGGAATGGTGTAGCAACCATATTTTGCCATGTTCACCTGAGTGAGGTCGGGCAAACGCAGATGGTTCCTGTATAGATATTGCAGGAACTTTAATTCGGTGCTTGATTTTGGGTCAATGTTTTTTAATAATTCCTGGTATTGATGTTCATAATCCTTGTAAAGCGAAGACCTTTTAATTTCGACATTGGCATTCATTAAGGTTTCAAGCGCATTTTTTATCAGATACCGGTCAATGATTTTATGATGCCTCTGGTTAAAAAAACTCAGGAGGTCTGTATAGGATGCGGCCCCGAATTGCTGCTGTTCTTCTTCAGATTTATTAAAATGACAGATTTCCCATGCTGATTGAATCAGTTTTTTGAAATAGCTGACATCTTTTACCATTTGAGCAATCACGCCAAGACTGCCTTCGGCAGATTCGTATAAAAGCATATTGGGCTCTTCGGATGTCCCCATCAAAGAAACTCCGATTTCATTGCTTTCCACCTGAAACAGCGTTTCAAATCCACGCTTGATGGCATACATCAACGTAGTAACACCGGCGTCAAAAGGATGTAAATTGAGATTCTTAGTAGGCTGAATGTATAAAGCATCGGCAGTATTCTCGGCATAAAGTTTAATTCTTTGAACTTCTTCTGCATTTTGTGTCCGGTTTTCCAATTGAGCAGGCCTTTTCCAGAAACCGGTCTTCTTTCCCATCAAAAAGCCATCGCCTTCTTTCGAAACACGCCATTTGTTATTGATAAGAACAATTCTGGCAGCCGGCAGGTATTGCATCCGGAGAAAGATTTCGCCATCCACTTTTACAAGAATTTCTTCAATATTGTTTAACCCGCTCTGTAAGTAAAATGCGGTGGTGATATCGTATCCCAAAATCTGTCTTTCTTCTTCTTCGCAGGTTATGCGGTCATTCACATCGGCGCGAGATTCCCTGATCTCGATCATATCGCTGATCACTTTGCGGTTTGCGTTTTCTGTCAGATCGGCGCCTGTAACCGGACAAACATTTCGTTGCGTATCAGCGCCAATCAATATATAACCCGATGCGGTTGAGATTTTAGCAGAAACCATAGGATTGTCCATTTCAGACCAAAGCATCTGATTTACCTTGTATTTTCCGCCACTGTGATATATCGTATTATGCGGCCCAAATTCGCGCAGGGCTATAAATTTTGGCCTGGAGATATATTCTCCGCCATCTGAAGGGACAAACAGACGTACCGGCAGTTTGGTAAAACCATATCCCGGGAGAAAGCCCTCGGCAGCTAAATATCTGTATGGGTAAAACTCTGAAAGTTGATTGTTGCTTCCCGTTGTTTTGTTTCTCAATAGCTCTATTTGCTTCTCTGCATAACGCCGGTCATTTTCCGCATTTCGTTTTCTTTCGTCGGTTCTCGGTATCCGGGGATCGCCAAGTATCTGGCTGGAGGCCTGCAACTGTTCAACGCATTTTTTGTAAATTTCCCTCCAGCGGTCAATGGCCCTGTCAAATGATTCGGGAGCTTGTGCCAGTTTTCTTTTTACCCAATCTGATTTATACCATGTTGACGGAAGTTTTTCAAGGTTGGGAACTATATCTGCAATGGCCCTTGTGTAAATTCTTTCAAGATCTTCAATTACTTCTTTTTCGAGATGTATTGCATTTTTTGTTTCCTGTTTAAGCGACAGGCCAATGGGGTCGGCATCCATTTCGAGTATGTCTTCGATGGAATCATTCAATGCCCCTAAGTTTGTTCTGGATAAAAACAAGGCGTTTAAATGCGACCTTAGCAGTTCTTCCTGATTTAAATCCAGCTTGGGCGGACTTACGATTCCTGACACCATTTCTATCCGGTTCTCAAAATAATGCCTGTCGTGCGGATTGGTATTTGAACAATAAGTTACGATTAAGGCCGCCTGCCCGCTTCTGCCGGCGCGTCCGCTTCTCTGCGCATAATTTGCAGGATTCGGAGGGACATTTCGCATCTGCACGATATTCAATTCCGAAATGTCAACACCCAGTTCCATGGTAGGCGAACAATACAATGCGCTTACATCACCTTTGATAAAATCTTCTTCAGCTTTTCTTCTTTTTTCATTTTTCACCTGCCCTGTATGTTCAGCACTTCTGATAGGTTTCATTTTTCCAAAATCCTGTTTGTAGAAATCCTGAAAAAATGTATTTACCGTGCGTTCACCTTGCTTTCTTGTGCGTATTCGCACCTGATCATACCAGGGTGTTTGTTCGTCACCCTTTGCCCATAGCACATGATTGCCATTAAGTTGATATAAGTCCTGGTCTAATAAACCTTCCCGTTTTCTTAATATTCCGGAAGAACTGAGCAGGTTCAATAAAGTCGCAATCCAGTTATTTAATTCTTCACCCTTAATATCTTCACCAATGGATTTGAACTGTGCTTTTATAAATTTGCCATATGCACTCTGAGCGCTGATGCTTTGGGTATGTATGTTTTGTCTTTTGGAATACGGTTTATATACCCTGAGATAATTAGGAACCCGCAAATCATCCGTTTTATCAAGAGTCCAGGGTTCCTTTAAATTTTCAGAAATAACTTTTTTATTTACTTCATGATTATCATATAAATTGAAATGAAAGGCAAAGGATGTCCTGAAAAATTCAAGTGTTTGAAACAGTATGTATAATTGTTTTTCCTTACTGAATTTTTCGAAATTCGGTAAAGCGTTCCATTTATCTTTTTTTACATCTTCAGCCAATCCTTTGTAATCAATTTTCAGCAGGCCCACCTGTTCGAGGTTCGGCAAAATAACACGCCACCCCCTGCGTAAATCATAAAGAATTCTGTACGACAGGTATAATTTTAAGGCCTTTTCATTTTCATTGTATTGATAGCTTCCGGAATCAGCAGCAACCTGGGCATATTCGGTCTGATCCAGATTCAATATGCTAAAAACCTCCTTGTCAATATTTGTGTAATCCAGGTACTCATTCGCAATAACGGCCTTGTGTATTGCCGACCTGAGCTGTCCCACCTTGATAAAATCATTAAAGTGGCCTGATTGCAGGGCTACGTCCTGTCTGATATCCGAAAAACAGAGCAACTTTTGAGATTTGCGGTCATCAATTGCTTTTACCAGTTCTTTAATTATCAGAAACGATAAGATGGTGGTCGCAGTGCTCCGGCCCTCATTTCCCAGCCGTGCGAGCTTATTGGCTTCTCTGGGGTTTCCTCCTTCAAAAGTTGTCTTGCTGGTGGGATCAAAAGGCAAGGGGGAAATTATAAACCAACCTTTGATAAAGCCATCTGCGGGGGTGTTTCTAAATTGGCCATCTTTTGAAAAGTATATTGCTACAGGAAGTTTGTGGCGGTTTTCGGCTTTTATGGTACGTGTCCCGTTTTTCTTGCTGATGTTAAACCACGAATCCGGCAAATACTCCTGATCAACTTCCGGATCCCATACGGCTTCGCTTCCTTCCTTTTCTAAAATAATATACCCAACGGTAGTGTCCGATTCTTCGTCATCATCGTTTCTTTCCGAATTAAACGGCACAGCCTCTAAGGTAGAGTCTTCATCATTTTTTTTGACACAGATAAATTCATACCCGGAATAGCGGCTAAAAACTACCTGGAACAGAGGTATTTTTCCCTCGAGCTCACCGGTTTTGTTTTTTGCCTCCAGCGTGATGATCCTGCTATTGGCATCTTCAAGTGATGTATATACTGAACCGGTTTGTGCAATGAACTGATGAATTTTATATGGGAGATAAGAACGCCTCGGCCTGAGTGAGGCAATTTCAACATTGATTTGCTCAGCCCAAAGTAAAAGTTCAACAAGTTTCTTTTGGCATATGTTCCCGTCTAAGCCTGTAGCATCCTTAAGCTTTTCTGCAATCTCTTTGAAAGTAGATGGTTTGGCACGCATCCATTTATCTTCTTTCTTTTCTAAACAAATATTCCTTTCTATCCATCGTGCAAGCTTGTTTTCTTTTATAAGTACCTCATCAATGGCATTTGGAATCTCATTTAAAATTTCATTTTTTAATTCTTCGTTGCTCACATCAGCGCCGGGGAAAGCCTCTCTTATGCTTTCTGTAATGATGTTTTCCCAGGTGAAATTTTGCCCGAAAATTTTGGTGGCCACATTAGCAATTTCTTCTCTTTGCGATTGGATAGTGCCTTCTCCCGATGCCATAGTTGCCGATGTGCCGATACAAATGATTTTTTTGCTTACACACTGCGCTTTTATCCTTCTTATCAATAACGCAACATCTGCTCCCTGCCTGCCACGGTAGGTATGCAGCTCGTCAAAAACCAGAAACTCACAATTTTTATATAATGCTTCAATGATCCTTTGCTCTTTTGCTCTGGTAAGAATAAGCTCAAGCATCATATAGTTTGTCAGCAAAATATGCGGAGGCTTTAATCTTAATTGATCACGGCACTCCTCTGATTCCTGGCCGGTATATTTTCCAAAACTTGGGAAGATGGCGCCGGGATTTTTTTCGTAAATATTTGCAAATTCTGTTAAAGCATTGAATTGAGAGTTAATCAAAGCATTCATAGGATACACAATCACTGCTTTGATCCCGGGCTTCTCAATACCATCATTAAAAATTTTATTTAAGATTGTAGCAATGTAAGTCAACGATTTGCCGGAGCCGGTCCCCGATGTAACCACAAAACTCTCATCCCTGCAACCCATTTCAATCGCTTCTTTCTGGTGCTGATATAATTCAAAGCCAGAAAAAACGTTCAGCAATTCTTTATTTAAGGAAAGAGAGCCGGAATTGATCAGGGATTCTATGGTGCCGCCGACCTTGTATGATGGGTTGAATTGGATGAGCGGCTCGGGAATTAATTTCTTCGATAACAACTCCGAATTTACTTTTTCACGTATTTTCTCATCCTGTATGTTAAGAAAGCTACTGATGTAAGAACTGTAATTTGAAATAATATTTTCGTGAAGGTTGAATATATTCATAGTTTATGTTTTCTTTTATCAAGCTTATTATAATTGTAAAATCAGGATAGGCCTGATTGCAATTATACAAAAAATAAAGAAACAAAAAGAAATAATATTAATATTTAATTGTTGCTGGAGTGCGGCAGGGGATATTTTTAAGACAGCCGGGGTAAAATGGCTTTTTGCGCGCAGGTATTTTGCCCGGGAGCTGTAGCATAGTTTGCTCCGGAATAGCCAGCAACTGGTATGCATGGTTCATGCCAGGTCCAAGTTCAAGCACGACAAAGACAATGATCCCGTATTGGTCCCGCAGATAATGTCAATGTTCCATGATCTATATGAAATCGAGCGCGAAGCTCGCGAGAAAAACATATCGAATGATGAAATAAAAGCTTTGCGCTTGCTAAACGCGACCGATATTCTTACGGATATGAAAGCCTGGCTTGACGACAAGTTGCTTACCGTGCCTCCCAAAAGTGGTTGAGTTAAAAAGTTGGATGTATTTTACTATTTTCAAATCAATCAACTTTTCTTTGAAGAAGTTTTGAATAACTTTTTGTCACTCATGACTTGGTTAATATTTGAAACAAGAATGGGTAAACTTTCCTACTTAGTCTTGTTTCTCAATGTTTACGATATGCATTAGATCAATCGTAAACTATCGTAAACAATTAATGAATGTTTACGATTTGGTCAAAATCAAAAATAATATATGATAATCATTTTTACTTCTTTATTTAAGAAACATTAATCTGCTTCGTATCAATTATCATTAATGAAATTTATTATGAAAAACTAAAGTTTTGACATAAACACATACATTATAGAAAAAATCAATGTTGATTTTTACAAATCCAAAATATTATTGTAATAAAAACATAAATAAAATTGATTATAACAAGTATACGATTTGAGTGGCCTTTTGAAAATAGATTATAAATTGTTATTGAAAAAGGCCATTCTAAAAAATATTTATAAAAAACTTACATGAAAATACTAATTTACACACGCGTAATAAAAATATACGTGATATGTTTTAACCTTGCTTAAGGTCGTTCATATTTATGGTGGTTCGAGCCCGGTTACAAACTGACTCTGATTTCTTAAGCACACATACGTGAGTCTTGAACTCGAAGAGGAAATTGTTTTATAAAAAAACATCTTCATAATTGATTTTATTCTGATTTCTTATGAACTCAAAGTGATATTGTATTTTTTTTTATCTTCTTAAAACGCATACAAGTAGCTGTTTGTTAATTTTATCTTCTTAAAACGCATGTAAGTAGCTGTTTGTTAATTTGTTGCGATTATTGAGGAAATGATTTATAGAGGAAATACTAATTTATATTTGGAAATATATTTTTTTTTATTACCTTTGGCAAATGAAAATTAATTAAAATCATTTAATGTAATGAACCAATTATCTGAACCCGAGTATTTAAAACTATTTCCCATAGAAAAAATGAGGGAACTATATCCAAAAATAAGTGAGCAAATTATTCCATTATCTGTAACCGGAATCTCACCACGTACTTTTTTTAGCTGGAAACAACACGGTATAATAGATTATCCTGATAATATGCGCGTTAAGTTAAACCTGTTTCAATACACCTGGATGATGGTGTGCGTTACTCTTCGTGATTTTGGAGTTTCATTAAAAATTATGAAGGAAGTGAAACAGAGCATGTTCGAGGATATGGGGATGTCTCTTCTTGAGAGAAAAGATGAAATCCTTAAACTCATTTATAAAAATGAACATAAGGACCCAAATTTGGCCAGTATTTCAAAGATGATATACCCTATACTTGAAAAAGAATACCAAAATTTTGCTCAAGAATTCAGAATATATACTTCGGTTTTAGGGGCTGCAATCGGAGCTATTTTACTGTTGAATAGGGAAGCTACCATAGTTATTACTAAAAATAAAAAAGAGGTCGGATTCGAAGTCATTAATTATAAATCTCTCAGTGAGTTTAGCGAAAGAACAGCTGAATATCATGATAAACCGCACCTTTTGATACCTATGAGTGGAATCATTGCTGATTTTTTAACTACAACTAAAAACGAAAAATATATAGCCAAGTTGGAATTACTGACCAAGGATGAAAAAAAAGTAATTGACATCATTAGAAGCAAGGACTTTTATGATCTCAGAATAAAAAAAATCAATGATGAAAAGGAACTTAAAATAACCAAATCAAAAGAAAAGGATATTAAGGGCGCTCAGGTAAATGAGATTGTAAGAATTTTGGGATTAAATCAATATGAAGAAGTAACAATGCATTTGAGAAGTAAAGAACACATTCATTTTAAATGTAAAGCAACATGCAAATAAATGTCCCGGGTCACCCGGGGCAAAGTAATATAACGGCCAAATCCCCCTGGAAAGGGTGTTTGTCTGCATCTTATAAACTAAATGTTATCCTATGAGAAATGTAAACAAATTCTAAGAATTGAAAATGAAAAAATCAGCGAGGAGGAAGTAATAGCGTTTCGGAATATGCTCTATGCAATAGCTGAAACCGCAATCGAAACTTTTATAATTAAGGAGGGACAGAAACATGAAAACTGCAGCGATCATGAGCCGTGTGAGCTCGGATGAACAGGCAAAAGGGTATTCTCTGGATGTTCAGGAAGAAGAATTAATAAAACATTGCAATAATCATAATATTAAGGTAGAATACGCTTTTAGGGAAGATCATTCTGCAAAAACTTTTGACCGCCCGAAATTCAAGGAATTTAAAAGCCTGGTTGCTTCCGGGAAATTAAAAGTTGATTTGCTGCTATTTACATCGTGGGATAGGTTTTCCAGGAATATCCGTGAGTCTCTTGAAATAATTGAATGGTTGAAAAAACATGGCATTACAGCAGCAGCTGTTGAGCAACCTTTGGATATGAGTGTCCCTGAAAACCTTGCTATGCTTGCCATTTACCTTGCCTTTCCGGAGATAGACAATAAGAGACGCTCTATAAAGATCAGAGGAGGCATAAGAGAAGCCCTAAAATGTGGCAGATGGGTACGGAAAGCTCCAATAGGTTATAAAAATTCACGTGATGAACAGAATAAGCCGATAATTGTACCATCAGATAAAGCCCCTTTAGTTAAATTGGCCTATACTTTAATTGCAGCCAATATGGAACAGGCAAAAGTAAGATTGACTCTTGAGAAAAAAGGTTTAAAATTAAGTCGTTCAAATCTCTCAAGACTATTAAGAAACATTGTATACATTGGGAAAATAATAGTTCCGGCATCCGTTAACGAGCCTGCCGCAATTGTGAATGGGTTACATGAATCAATAATTTCGGAAAGTCTATTTTATAAGGTACAGAATATTTTAAATGGCCGTGTACTAAGTAAAAACAAAGCGAAATTTTATGTAAAAAGGCCGGAATTACCATTAAGGGGAAGCCTTTTATGCTCAACATGCGGAAATAAACTCACAGGGAGCGCCTCCAGAAGTAAAACCGGGGAGCTTCACTTTTATTACCATTGTAATCACTGTCATAAAGAACGGCATCGGGCCATTTCCGTGAATGAATCAGTATCAGAACTAATGAAAAGCCTAAAGTTTAAAGGGACCTGCAATGATCTTTACAGAATGATTCTTGAGGATGTCCTCCATGAAAAGCGAGTGGAAATGAAAGCTACATCATCAGTCAATGAGAAGAAATATAATGAAATATGCCAAAGGATAGAGAAGCTGCAGGATATGCTAATAGATGGTGTTGTATCAAATAATGATTACCTTCAAATGAAAACCCGTTATGAAGGAGAAAGGAATAAAATCGAACTTAGTCTAAAACAAATCAAAACTAATGACCATTCGCTGCAAGTCAAATTAAACAAGTGTTTTAACGTTCTATCACACCTTGATGAACTTTATGAAAAAGCCAATCATGATAACAAAAAGCGACTTGTAAGTTCGATTTTTCCAGATAAAATCATTTTTGACGGAAAAAAAAGTCGAACTCCGAGAATGAATGAGGTTCTCCGCCTGTGCACCTTAATTAACAAGGCTTCCGGGAAAAATAAAACGGGACAAAGTACTGAAAAACGTACTGTGTCCCGTCAGGTGGAGCGTATGGGAGTCGAACCCATGACCTTCAGACTGCCAGTCTGACACTCTAGCCAACTGAGCTAACGCCCCAAAATGAAGTGCAAAAGTAAAAATTTTATTCATATTTTTACAAAAAGTTTTATTTTTTTAGTTTGAAAAGAATTTTTGCAGCGGTAAAAATTGAGCCTCAACCAGAGTTGACAGCATTCTTGGGAAAACTTAGAATGTACCTCGCAGACAGCGATATTAAATGGGTTGAGCTAAAGAACCTGCATCTCACATTGAAATTTTTCGGTGAAACATCTGATGATAAAATACCTCTGATCGCTGAAGTTATGAAAAAAGTCACCTGTACACCTTTCGTTTTGGTATTAGGAAATCTAAAAATCTTCGGAAGCCGTTATCAGCCACGTGTGCTATTTCTGGAAGCCATGAACGCAGAGCCATTTGTAGATCTTAGAAACCAGGTTGATGAACAAATAAAACTTTTAGGCTATGAACCCGACAGGCAAAATTTTGTACCCCATCTTACCATAGGGCGCATTAAAAAAATCTCTGATAAAAAATATTTTCAGCAGAACATCAGTAATTTTTCGGATAAAACCTTACAATTTCAGCAAGTATCTGCTTTCTATCTTATCGAAAGTATTTTACATTCATCAGGTCCGGAATATAATGTTTTGGCATCCTTTGCTTTAGAATAATTTTGAAAAATTGTTTTTTTAATTGATTTTTTTGTAAATTTGCACCCGCAATTGTCCTATGGTGTAACTGGCAACACGTCTGATTTTGGTTCAGAAGAGTTCAGGTTCGAGTCCTGATAGGACAACAGAAAAAAATGGAAAAGTTGTTGAGGGGACTTGCGTCCCCTCTTTTATTAACATATTATGATCACTATAAAACAAATATCCGAAATCGTCAACGAGAAACTTCATGGCACAGAACTTTTTCTTGTGGAAGCCCATGTCGGTTCAGACAATCATATTACAGTTTTTATAGACGCGGACACTCATGTCAGCATTTCCGACTGTGCAGAACTCAGCCGTTTTATTGAATCAAAGCTTGACAGGGATAAAGAAGATTTTGAACTTGAAGTTTCCTCAGCAGGACTTGATCTGCCGATTAAACTTCACCGGCAATTTATAAAAAATATTGGCAATGATGTTAAAATTATTACACGCAGCGGAAAAAGTTTTATTGCAGCTTTGCTGGGTGCGGGCGATGATAATATAACAGTGCTGATACCTGAAAATAAAAAGAAAAAAATGCCTGAAGAACATATCGTTCTGACTCTCAGCGATATCAAAGAAGTAAAAGTGATAATAAAAATTAATAACAATAAATAAAGTATCGAATAATGGAACATATCAATTTAGTTGAATCGTTTTCTGAGTTTAAAGAATTCAAAAATATTGAGCGCGAGACCATGATGCGCATACTCGAAGATGTGTTCAGACACATGCTGATAAAGAAATATGGCAGCGACGAAAATTTCGACATCATTGTAAACATCGACAAAGGGGACCTTGAAGTATGGAGGAACCGGAAGATCGTTGATGATAATGAAGTTGCCGACGAAAACAAGGAGATTGCCTATTCAGATGCCATTAAAATAGAACCCGACTTTGAAATAGGTGAAGACGTTTCAGAAGAAGTGAAACTAAAGGATTTCGGTCGCCGTGAAATATTGGCTATGAGGCAGAACCTGATCTCAAAGATCCTTGAATTTGAAAAAGACAACATCTATAAGGAGTATATTGAAAAGGTAGGACAGATTGTTACCGGCGAAGTATATCAGGTATGGAAAAAAGAAATCCTGGTGCTCGATGACGACAATATTGAGCTCATTATTCCAAAATCAGAACAGATACCATCTGATTTTTACCGAAAGGGAGAATCGGTTCGTGCGGTAGTTTCCAAGGTTGAGATGAAAAACGGAACCCCGGTCATCATACTTTCCCGTACTTCTCCTGTATTCCTCGAACGCCTTTTTGAAGCTGAAGTGCCCGAAGTTTTTGACGGACTGATCACCATAAAAAAAATTGTCCGCATTCCAGGCGAACGGGCAAAAGTTGCTGTTGAATCTTATGATGACCGTATTGATCCTGTCGGCGCATGCGTCGGAATGAAAGGCGCCCGCATTCATGGTATTGTACGCGAACTGCGCAACGAAAACATTGATGTCATCAATTTTACCACAAATACTTCGCTTTATATCACACGTGCTTTAAGCCCTGCCAAAGTTTCTTCCATCAAAATTGATGAAAAAAATAAAAAAGCAGATGTGTATCTCAAACCCGACCAGGTTTCCCTTGCCATCGGTAAAGGCGGATATAATATCAAACTGGCTGCAAAACTTACAGGCTATGAAATAGACGTGTACCGTGATTCTGATTCGGATTACGAGGATGTCGACCTTCAGGAGTTTTCAGATGAGATTGATGACTGGATCATCACCGAACTTAAAAATGTTGGATTCGATACGGCTAAAAGCGTTCTGGAACTCAGCGTGGAAGAATTAGTGCAACGTACCGACCTGGAAGAAGAAACCATAAAAGAAGTAATTAAAATTTTAAAATCAGAATTTGAATAACATACAGAGATCAATCACTAACTGCATAAAATAAATAAAGGCCAATCAGGTAAAATATGGAAGAAACCGTAAAAACGTACCGATTAAGTAAAATTGCAAGCGAATTCAATATCTCCGTCGGGTCAATTGTAGATTTTCTTAATAAAAAAGGAATCAAAGTTGATAATAATCCGAATGCAAAAATCTCTACTGATATTTATGAAATTCTGCTAAAGGAGTATTCGACCGACAAAAAGGTAAAGGAGACATCAAAAAAGCTCGATATCGGGATGAGCCGCCACGAAACCATCACGCTCGATAGCGCAAAGGAACGCGAAAAAGAATCGGAACCAATTCAGGACAAAGAACTCTTTATTAAAAATGTTCCGGTATCCTATCCCAAAGACACTAAACTTGCTGAAAAGAAAGAAGAGCCGGTAAAAAAACAGCCCGAACCAATCAAAGAAAAAACTGAACAAGAAGTCAAAATAACGCCGGAAAAAGAAGATAAAAAAATTGTAAAACCACCGGTCGCAGAACCTGAAGAAACCGAAGATCCCTCAACAATCAAAGGCCCCAGGGTAGTGGGTAAAATTGATCTTGATAAAGTAAACGATAAAAAACCATCGAAAAAAACCAAAGAAGAAATCCAGGAGGAAACGAAAGAAAAAAACAGGAAAACAAAGAAACAAAAAACGGAAACAACCGAGGAAGTAAAGGAACCCACTGAAGAAAAAAAGGCAACAAAAAAAACTAAAAAAACTGAACTTCCTATTGAACTAAAGCCTGTGCCAGAGTCAGAACCAGAACCGAAATCAGATAAGGATACTAAAGAAGAAGTAGTTGAAAAAGAAGTAAAAGAAGAAACATCTGTCATTATTGAAGATACCCCAACTCCCCCTGTCAAGGAAGAAACAAAAGAAAAGGAAATCGATAATTTTATTGCTACCCAGTATACAGTGCTTACCGGACCTAAAATTATTGGTAAAATTGAATTGTCTGAAAAGCCGCCGGCACAGAAACAACCGATTGCAACTTCTTATGACAAGGTGTCCGACAGAAAGCGACAGCGAAAACGAATTAAAAAAGACACTCCCCCTGCAGAAAACCATGGCCAAACTGCAAAGCACAGTGGTTCTGGGGGCTCTTCCATAGCTGACAAGTTGCACAAGCAGGGAAAGGTTCATAAAGGTAAAGTTGTTGAACGGCCGGAAGTTTCGGATGAAGAAATTCAGAAACAAATTCGTGAAACACTGGCACGCCTGAGTACCCCTGCTAAATCAAAAGCATCAAAATACCGCCGACAGAAAAGAGACCTTGTCCAGCATCATATCGAAGAAGAACAGATGAAGCTGGAAGAAGAAAAGAAAATCCTTAAAGTTACAGAATTTGTCACAGTGAGCGAAATAGCTCAACTGATGAATGTTCCCGTCACTGAAATCATTTCCACATGTATGAGTCTGGGGTTGTTTGTTTCGATCAATCAACGCCTTGATGCAGAAGTGTTATCCATTGTAGCCGAAGAATTTGGTTATAAAACTGAATTTATCAGCACTGAACTGGAAGAAGCTATTCATACTGAAAAAGATGCTCCGGATCAACTCACAGAACGGCATCCTATTGTCACGGTAATGGGACATGTGGACCACGGAAAAACATTGTTGCTCGATTATATCAGAAATTCCAATGTTATCGCAGGTGAGGCCGGTGGTATAACACAACATATAGGCGCCTACGAAGTGACACTCGACAACGGAAAAAAAATAACATTCCTCGACACCCCTGGCCACGAAGCTTTTACTGCCATGCGTGCACGCGGAGCAAAAGTCACCGATATTGCCATCATCGTCATTGCTGCTGACGATAGCATAATGCCACAGACCGTTGAGGCAATCAACCATGCTCAGGCAGCAAAAGTTCCCATCATATTTGCCATCAACAAAATTGATAAACCAACGGCCAATCCCGAAAAGATCAAAGAAGCTTTAGCAGCCATGAATATGTTGGTTGAAGACTGGGGTGGCAAATATCAATGCCAGGAAATATCCGCAAAAAAGGGGATCAATATTGATAAACTCCTCGAAAAAATATTGCTCGAAGCTGAAATGCTTGAGCTAAAAGCAAATCCCAACCGTGATGCATACGGTACCGTTTTGGAATCATCGCTTGAAAAAGGCCGTGGTTACGTAGCCAAGCTCCTTATGCTTAACGGGACTTTGCGCGTGGGGGACATGGTCCTTGCCGGATCAAGCTATGGCAGGGTAAAAGCCATGTATAATGAACGAAATTTAATTGTCGAAAATGCAGGACCAGCCACACCATTGCTACTGCTGGGGCTTAACGGTGCCCCCCAGGCCGGCGATTCTTTTGCCGTAATGCAGGACGAACGCGAAGCCAAAGAAATCGCAAACAAGCGGTTTCAACTGCAGCGCGAACAAAACATCCGCACACACAAGCATATCACCCTCGACGAAATTGGCCGACGTATTGCCATCGGAGATTTTAAAGAACTTAACATCATTGTGAAAGGAGATGTTGACGGTTCGATAGAGGCCTTATCCGACTCGCTGCTCAAACTTTCCAATGAGGAAGTCCAGGTTAATGTTATCCACAAGTCTGTCGGGCAGATTACCGAATCAGACGTTTTACTGGCATCGGCTTCCAATGCAATCATCATTGGGTTCCAGGTACGCCCGTCACTCAGCGCCCGCAAACTTGCAGAACACGAACAAATAGATATCCGCCTTTACTCCATCATTTATACCGCCATCAATGAGATTACTTCTGCTATCGAAGGTATGCTGTCGCCTGAAATCGAAGAAAAAATTGTCTGTAACCTTGAAGTAAAAGAAGTATTCAAAATCTCAAAAATAGGCACTATCGCCGGTTGCCAGTGCCTCGACGGTAAAATCGGAAGAAACACATTAGTCAGGATCATCCGCAATGGCATTGTGGTATATTCCGGAAAACTCGGCTCTTTGAAACGTTTTAAAGATGATGTCAAGGAGGTATTCGCCGGACAGGAATGCGGACTGAATATCGAAAACTTCAACGATATTAAAGTGGAGGATATTATCGAAGGTTACGAACAAACTGAAGTCAAAAGAAAACTTGGATAAAACCCTGTTTCCCTAATCACTTTTTTTCATGCTTAAAGCAAAAGAGGCGGTCATAAAAAGGCTGCCTCTTTTGTTTACAGGTATCGTATTGATGGCTATTAAACCGAAATTATCATCCACCACAACAACAACTGTCACCATGGTCGTGATGCCCATGACTGTTCCGTTGAATAATCTCCTCTTCTGACGGATTGCGAATACCAATGATCTTGCCGGTAAAATGAAGATTCTTGCCGGCCAGCGGATGATTGAAATCTATGATAACGTCCGTGTCTTTAATCTCTTTTATCATTCCGTTTAAAACCTGACCGCTTTCATTACGCATCGGGATTATATTTCCAACCTCACACAATTCTGTATCGAGTTTCCCGTCCCTGAAAAACATGTCAACAGGCAGTTCAGCTAACCCATTTTCATCAAATTCGCCATAGGCATCGGCAGCAGCTACGCTGAACGAAAAAGTATCTCCTGTTTGCAGATTAAGTATGTTACTTTCAAAACCCGGGATCAAATTATCAACACCAAAAAGAAAAACCAGAGGCCCTTCTTCTCCTGTTTCTTCAATAAGTGATCCTTGTTCATCATTTTCTGTGAGCCGGTAAGTAAGAGAAACCATTTTGTTTTTTTCGACTTTCATTTTTGTACCTTTTAGGGCGCAAAGGTAATGTTTATATGATGTCAGGTATGAATTAATTTTGTTTCTTATCATTACCGGAAAATACTTAAAAATAAATTTTTACGTTTGCTTTTCGCTATTTTGCCAGAAACATAAGCCTTTTACATTAAAATATTTGTATTTTTGCACCTTATGAAACTACTAAACACCATCAGGATTGTATTGTTTTTGATGATCGTAATGATCAGTTCAAAGGGCTTTACACAAAGACTATCGGGGGTTCCATCAATGGGTCCCAAACAGCAGATACTGTATGTTTCCAAAACACCAAATGACACACTTTTACCCGGCAACCTGCCTTACCTGGTAACTCCTGAATATGTATTGCTTCCTTCGACTAACGGAGGTTATGTATTAGGCACTAACGGCTGGAACGATAAATGCAAATGCCAGCAGTTTAAGGTCAGTTATTATTATCATATCGAAGGAGCCATTTACTGGTTTGGTTACAAAAAGGCCGATTCTGCCGGATTGGTAAGGTTTGCTATCTGGAATATGGATAGTGTCAGAGGCACCACGTACAACTATGCTGATTCTGCAATACATACCGGCCAGAATTGTCCGGGGACCATAATTCTGGCTGTTACGGACACCACCACTAACATTGACACTTCTTCCTCATACAGCCAGGCTCATATTGTTATGTTTCCATTCCCTGTTCTCGTAACATCTGATTATTGTATCGGGTTTGACATGAGTAAAACCGGGGCGGATTCCATTGCACTGATGAGCACCAACAAAGGCCAGGGCGGCAAACTTCAATTAGTATGGGAACAATGGTCATCAAACAATAAATGGTACACGCTGCAGGGAGCTCAATGGGACGGGGATACCCTGGATATTGATGCCATGATCTTTCCCATTATTGATAATACGGTAGGCTGTATAGAAAACGGTGAATTTATATCGGGAGTAAAACTCAGTCAGTCCTACCCCAACCCCGTTGCCGGGCAATGCACTATAACCTACGAACTCGCCGATCCTCAATCATCTGTTACACTTCGTATTTTAAATATTCAGGGCAAACAGGTTTACTTCAGCAAAGAACCCGAAAAGTCTCGGGGGATACACCAGGTGACGGTTGATGTTTCAAATCTGGCAGACGGAACGTATTTCTACGTTTTGTCAACCGACGGAGCTCATATTGCAAAAAAAATGTGCGTCAACAAATAAAGAAATAATCAGGTTTTCAATCCTTCAGCAGTATCGTTTGTGTTCTTCATATTTTTTTAATCACCATCATATGCTGAAAAATATCTTTCTTTTACTGTTTATTTATCTTGGGACTTGGGTTACCGGATCAGAATATCATATAAAAACGTTAAATGTGAAAAATTATACTGAATTGGACACCGCCACTTTTGGCGGGGGGTGCTTCTGGTGCATTGAAGCTATTTTTGAACAGGTGAATGGTGTGAAACAAGTGGTATCGGGCTATGCGGGAGGCCACACCATTAATCCCACATATAAGCAGGTATGCACCGGAGAAACCGGCCATGCTGAAGTATGTCAGATTACCTTTGATAAGAAAATAATAAGCTACCAGGAGCTGCTGCTGATCTTTTTTTCTTCTCACGACCCCACTACCCCTGGCAGACAAGGTGCCGATATAGGAACACAGTACAGATCTGTAATATTTTACCATGATACGCAACAAAAAAATATTGCGGAAAACTTCATGAATGTATTCAACGAACAAAAAGTGTTTGACAACCCTTTAGTTACAGAACTCAAAACTTACACAACTTTTTATCCGGCCGAAAATTACCATCAGCAATACTTTGATAACAATTCATCACAACCCTATTGCAGGATTGTTATCGCCCCCAAGCTGGAAAAAATAAAAAAAGAATTAGCCAGGTATCTGAAATAAAACGGATAAACACCCCCTTTTCCACAGTATCCTTGATTAATATTGCTGAATGGACAGCAAATAACCTGAAAACGTCCGATTGTTTTTATTCCCCTGAGTTTTCTATCACAGGTACAGAACAAACCCTTCAGATTTGCCCCGTACAAGAATAATAGCGTTAACTTGCTGTGTTTTAAATACTATAAGCAGGTTTTATTCCCCGCTGACGTCCGTTTGCTGGCAAACACAAACCAGGTTTCTGTCGCCAGAAGCATCATCAATGCGGGTTACCGTTGGCCAGTATTTATCATTGGATGACCAGGACATCGGAAAGGCTGCTTTCATCCGGCTGTAAGGCAGGTTCCATTCATCGGTGGCAATCATTTCGGCAGTATGGGGCGCCTTTTTAATAATGTTTACGACCTTGTCTGCTTTGCCTTCCGCAATTTCATCGATCTCTTTCCTAATAACGATCAGCGCCTCCACGAGGCGGTTCAGTTCATAAAATGGTTCGCTTTCGGTGGGTTCAACCATTAGCGTTCCATGAACGGGAAATGCAACTGTAGGTGCATGAAAACCGTAATCCATAAGGCGTTTAGCAATATCTATTGCGCTAATACCCGTCTGATGGTCGATCTCATTACAGTCGAGTATCATTTCATGGGCAACCCGCCCTTTTGAGCCAGTATAAAGCACTGGATAGTGTTCTTCAAGACATGATTTCAGGTAGTTGGCATTCAGTATGGCAAAACGTGTCGCTTCGGCAAGTCCCGCCCCACCCATTAGCTTTATATAGGCATACGAAATAGTAAGTATCAATGCGCTTCCGAAAGGCGCCGAAGAGACTGCCGTTATACCGTTCGGACTGTTCAGGCAATTACAGAATACGTGCTGCGGTAAAAACTCCACAAGATGTTTGGCCACCCCTATAGGACCTGCTCCGGGGCCGCCGCCACCGTGAGGAATAGCAAATGTTTTATGAAGGTTCAGATGACACACATCGGCACCGATGCGTGCAGGACTTGTAAAGCCCACCTGCGCGTTCATATTGGCGCCATCCATGTATACCTGTCCTCCATTCTGATGAATAATATCAACAATTTCAAGAATATTTTCCTCAAACACCCCATGGGTCGAAGGATAGGTTACCATCAATGCGGCAAGTGTTTCCTTATATTGATTTGCCTTTTCACGAAGGTCATTGGTATCAATGTTTCCATGCTCATCACATTTCACAACAACAACTTTAAATCCTGCCATTACAGCGCTAGCAGGATTGGTGCCATGTGCCGAAGCCGGTATCAGAACCACATCGCGCTGCTGCTGCCCCCGTGTTATATTATACTGACGGATCACCATAAGTCCGGCATATTCGCCGGCAGCACCCGAATTAGGCTGGAATGAAATAGCCGAAAAGCCCGTAATCTCACAAAGGGCTTTTTCCAGTTCTTTAATCATAAAGTAATACCCTTCCGCCTGATCGGCAGGAACAAAAGGATGCATGTTGCCAAATTCCGGCCAACTCAGTGCAAACATTTCAGCACCCGCATTCAGCTTCATGGTGCACGATCCCAGAGGTATCATAGCACGGTTTAACGATAGATCCTTCACCTCAAGTTTTTTTATGTAACGCATCATCTCCGTTTCGGAATGATAAGAGTTGAAAACAGGATGTGTAAGGTATGCAGAGGTTCGTAACAACCCGGAAGGCATCGTGGAAATTTCAGCACATTTGTTTATTTCGTATTCATAAGGTGTGAACGCCTGTTTATTAGCGCCCGCAAAGATGGATAACAAAACATTAATATCGTTAAGTGTGGTGACTTCATCAACAGAAATTCCGATACTTTTTTCATCTATATACCTTAAGTTGATATTTTTTTCCAGTGCCGCAGTACGAATATCTATGATACTCACTTTGTCGGGCAGGGTAACTTTTATTGTATCAAAGAAATATTTATTCTCCTGTGTATACCCGTATTTAGTAAGTTCTGAAGCCAGAATACCTGCCATAACATTAATATCGCGGGCAATTTCATAAAGGCCTTTTGGCCCGTGATAAACAGCGTACATTCCTGACATGATAGCAAGCAAAGCCTGAGCTGTACAGATATTTGATGTAGCACGTTCGCGTTTTATATGTTGCTCGCGTGTTTGCAAAGCCATGCGAAGCGCCCTGTTACCATTGGCATCCACCGAAACACCGATAATACGGCCCGGAATGTTACGTTTGAATTTCTCGTTCACTGCAAAAAAACCGGCATGAGGCCCACCGAAGCCCATGGGTAATCCGAAACGCTGCGTAGAACCCAGGACAGCATCAGCACCCCATTCACCCGGAGGTGTGAGCATGGTGAGTGATAACAGATCAGCAGTAACAGCCACAGCAATATTTAACGAATGAGCATGATTTACAAATTCAGCATAATTATGAACATTACCACAGGAAGTCGGATATTGAATAATAGCCCCGAAATAAGTATTATCAAGGCTTATTTCTTCATGGTTTCCAATAATAATCTCAATTCCAAAAGGTTTTGAACGTGTTTTCAGCACCTCGCGTGTATGAGGAAAAACACACTTGGATACAAAAACCTTGTTTGAATTGTTTTTAACCTGCTCACGGCTGCGCGCATTATAAAACATGATCATGGCTTCAGCGGCAGCAGTTCCCTCATCCAGCAGTGAGGCATTGGCTATCGGCATGGCTGTCAGGTCGGAAACTACAGTCTGAAAATTCAGCAGCGCCTCTAAACGCCCCTGTGATATTTCAGCCTGATAGGGCGTGTAAGATGTGTACCACCCGGGATTCTCAAGGATATTTCTCGTAATGACACCCGGAATTATTGTACCATAATAACCCAGCCCAATGTAACTCTTATAAAGTCTGTTCCGGCCTGCAATTTCCTTCAGGTGATTCAGAAATTCATATTCGTTCATTCCCGAAGGAAGATTCAGCGGTTGTGATAAACGAATAGACCGGGGAATGGTCTGGTCAATAAGTTCGTCAATGGATGCAACCCCGATTCTTTGCAGCATTTGTTCAATTTCTTTGCCCCGCGGCCCGTTATGGCGGCTCATAAAATTATTGGTAATCATATTTTTTTTGAAATTAATTTGGTTTGGTCAATATTTAAAGGGTACAAAACCTTCAATCATTTGAAATAATTCACAAAACTCAATTATAGCTCACTCTGTATCAATATTATACATCGGGAAACTGAATTAACTCCACCTGTTTAGCGATACTATCCGGGGCGCAAAGATAGCAAACACATATTAAAAACAAAACAATGAACATTTTAATTTTAATTGAAATCTATTTTGGAGAAGTTTGATTATAGTAAAATCAAAAAATTTTTATAATGAATTTCCTATTACTTTTGCAGTTTAATTCCAATGAACTATTATGACGGAAATACCACCATTCAACAGTACGCTATATAAGAATAATTACAAGCAGCTTTTTATAAACCTGTTTCGTTTTAACAGTACCAGCCTTGCCAATATTGTTTTTCTGTTGCGGGTAATCTGGTATCAGCGGAAGGCAATGAAAACCAGGCAACGGTCAAAACTCAATAATACCGAAGTCCCTCCATTGATTTTTTTCAGCATTACCAAAAACTGCAATCTGAACTGCAAGGGCTGTTATCAGAAATCCCAGAACCGGACTGCCGAAAAAGAGATGAGTACTGAAAAAATGCTTTCCATTCTCAGGGAAGGAGAAGCATTAGGTTCTTCAATTATTGGCGTACTGGGCGGAGAACCATTTACACGTAAAGATTTCTTTCATATCGCCTCCACCATGAAAAAAATGTTGTTTATCACATTTACCAATGGAATGTTGATCGATGACGCTATGATAAAAAAACTCAAAAAAAATAAAAATATTATTCCCATAATCAGCAACGAAGGCCGTGAATGTGAAACCGACGGAAGACGTGGTTCGGGTGTTTACAGCCATTTCAAAAATACGGCTCAGAAATTCAAAAAAAATCATATCATTTTCGGGATGTCATTCACGGCTACCAAAGACAACTTTCATATCATCACTGATGATGCCTTCCTCAGGGAAATGATCAGCCTGGGCTGCAGCACATTCTTTTACTTTCCTTACAAACCGGTTGACGGACGTTCCGAAGAACTAATTCTGGATCACAACCAGCTGAAAGTGCTTGAAGAATACACCTATACGTTTCGTGAAAAATACAAGACACTCTACTTTTCACCCCTGGCTGAGAAGCAGTTCAACGGGTGCATCGGCGCCGGCAAGGGTCTGATTCATATCAACTACGACGGCAGCATTGAGCCATGCCCCTTTGCACCTTATTCCGATATTAATCTTTATAATGTCACACTGAAAGAAGCTTTAAATTCTGAACTGCTGCGAACTATCAGGGAAAACCATGCCTGGCTGGAGCAGAATAATAACGGCGACTGTCCGCTCTGGGAAAACCGGGAATGGCTGGCTTCGCTCACCAGAAAAAAAGAAGAAGTAAGCGGAGTGCTATAATCTGCAGACCGTTATGGATAATGAACAGATGTCACAGGATGGGAAAGTCTACCCGGAAAAAAAATACAAAACGCTTGTTTATACTCCCGGTAAAAACGGAACCTATATTGCCATGATCAGTGAGGGCGGAGAGCCTGAAAATATTGCACACAGGCAGGCCCGGGACGCCATCAATGAATCGGCTGAAAATATTAAAAAACGTGTGATTGCGGGGGAACTCAGTCCGATAGCATATTACATGGCAAAATATCAGTATAGCCTCAGAAGACTGGCAAACCTGACAGGCCTGACGAAAAAAGATATCAGGAAACATATAAAGCCGGCAGACTTTGCTAAAATTGACAGTAAAACCCTTGAAATCTATGCACAGGCTTTTAAAACGCCTGCCGAACAAATTCTGAAACCTTTTTGACATTTCGGTACTCATGATGAGCCAAAGACGAAGAAATAAAATAGAAGAAGTTCTCAGCTACCTTGAAAATCAAATCACACAAGGAAATTCAGACAATGATGGTATAGCAGAAAACATCACGTTTTTCAGACATGCGTATTCAAGAATTGATTTTTACAAATGGCTATATACCAAAGCAACGACGATCAGGCAGGAAAACCTTCTCGAACTGATGGATATAGATCCCAACAGCCCCTATGACAAGGAACTCGTGACATCACTGGCTGCTACTGAAAGGAAAGTCTTTCCCGGATTGGTAAACCCGCTTGTAAAAGAGATTTTTCATCTGATCTATGATCATGACCAATCAATTATCATGAGCCTTGGCTCAGGAGCTATGGAAGTTGAACGCCGGGTGATCACTAAACTGATACGTTCTGGTAATAAGAAACCTGTTTTTTTTGTTGGGATTGATAATTCAGACACAAGTCACGGTATTGCCAAAAATAATCTTGCTGAGATCAAATCCGGTATCAATATCATAGAAATAAACGAACTTAATGACACATCACTGCAACTCATCATAAACAAGAATAAAAGCCTGTATACCATTATTTTATGTAAAAATAATATATTCTTATTTGACAAATGTTTTAAAAAATCACAGTTTGATGTGGCTTACAATTGTTTTTTCAAACATCATCTCACGGCAGAACAATCCGAAAAGGCTGATGACATCCTGAAAAGACATACTAAAATCATGATTGATTATGACGGAGTGAAGAGTAACTTTAATTCCTTCATACAATCTCTTTTTGTTTGGCAAAATCCTGTATTACTCAACGGGACGGTATTTTCAAACCTGAGGTATTTGAAAAAAAGTGATTTGAAATCAATGAACGATGGGGTTAAAATAAAAACTTACTGGATGAAAGGAACTTATCTGAAAGAAACCAGCAACCCCAAGCCTCATGATCCGGGAATAATATGATAAAGAATTTCACACACATACATGCAGCACATTGCGAAACCGGAGTTTTGCAAGGACTCTTAAAGCACAACGGTTTCAACATCAGCGAACCAATGATTTTCGGTTGCGGGTCAGGACTGTATTTTGCATATATGCCTTATATAAAGCGTAATTCTATCCCTTTTATATCATACCGGATCATGCCCGGCTGGCTGACCAACAGGTTCAAAAAACGCTTTGATATCGGTATCGTAAGGAAAAAATATCGCTCCAAAGCCGAAGCCATGGACGACCTCGATAAACTGCTCATGCAAAATATTCCTGTCGGGCTGTTCACGAATCTCTTTTTTATACCGTATTTTCCTGAATCATACCGTTTTCATTTCAACAATCACAACCTGATCGTTTACGGTAAAGAAAACGGTTCCTATCTGGTAAGCGACCCCATATTGGATGTACCGTCAAGCATTTCCTTCGACGACCTGGCCACGGCAAGATTTGCAGCAGGTATCCGGAATCTCAGGGGGGATTTGTTTTATATCAGCAGCACCTCCAACAGCTACGACCTGCAAAAGATCATTCCCGAAGCCATACATACGTCGACAAGAAGTATGCTCACTCCCCTGCCCCTGAACGGATACAGGGGGATACGCTATCTTTCGGCAAGGGTAAAGAAATGGCCGGATAAACTGGGTGAAAAAATGTCAAAGCGTTATATGGGAAATATCATCCGGATGCTTGAAGAAGTAGGTACAGGCGGTTCCGGGTTCCGGTATATGTATGCAGCATTTTTGCAGGAAGCAGCCATGTATTATAAAAAAGACCTTTTATTGGAATCCTCTGACAAAATGACTATGGCCGCCGATACCTGGCGCGAATTTGCTTATCATGCAGCCGTTATCTGTAAAACAGAACAACCTCCGCAGGATATGTTCAATGCTGCATCGGACATCCTTGTGCGATGCTCCGAAACCGAAGAAATGGTTTTCAGAAATTTATCAAAAGTATAATTGTTGCTCAATGGAAAACAGCATTATCATAAAAGTTGAAGACCTGTCAAAAATTTATAAGGGCAGCAAAAACCCCGCTGTTGATACTATTCGTGTTTCCATCACAAAAAATGAGATTTTCGGTTTGCTGGGCCCTAACGGCGCCGGAAAAACAACTTTGATCTCCGTTTTGTGCGGACTCTACAAACCCAGCAGCGGGAAGGTATATATCAAGAATTCTGATCTGCACCAGAATCTAAAATCCCTGAAAAATATCATTGGCATCGTCCCGCAGGACATCGCGCTGTATCCTACGCTGACAGCCAGAGAAAACCTGCTCTTTTTCGGCAAAGTGTACGGTTTGAACAGGCATTACCTCGATGAAAAGATCAGCGAATGTTTGACCTTGCTTGAACTTGAACATTCAAAAGATAAAAAGATCAGCACTTTTTCAGGAGGCATGAAACGCCGTATCAACATCATCGCCGGTTTGCTTCACGATCCGGAAATTTTGTTTCTTGATGAACCTACCGTTGGAATCGACATACATTCCAAAAAGATCATTATTGATTATCTCACTGAAATAAATAAAAAAGGCACAACTATTATTTACACTTCTCATCTTATTGCAGAAGCCGAAGACTTTTGCAGCTATATTGCCATTATGAATAAAGGAAGAATAATAGCACGGGGAACTCCTGCTGAATTGATCCAGAGCTTTTACAACTCCAAAGACCTCGAGGATGTTTTCCTTGAGTTAACTGAAAAATCCAATCAATAATGAAAGCTTTCCTGGCCTCTATAAAAAAAGAGTTGCTGATACTGCTGAGAGACCGTGCGGGACTTGGGATACTCTTTGTGATGCCGCTGGCGCTGGTCATCATCATGGCTTTGGTGCAGGACGGGCCATACAGAAATTTCCAGAAATCAGAATTTCCGCTGATATTTGTTGATAATGATAAAGATACCGTTGGCGCCGTCATTGAAAAAAACCTGAAAGATGCCAATATTTTCAGGATCAGTAAAGAACTCAACGGGCTTATGGCAACAGAACAAACAGCGAAGGAAGCCGTTGCACAGGGGAAATTTAAGGTTGGCGTAGTGGTGCCTGCAGGACTATCCAGATTTTTGCGGAAAAATGCCCGTATCATCGTTGCCAAAACATTTTCGGGGCGCCCTGTTTCGGAAGACAAACTTTTCGAAAAACCTCCCGATTCGATGAAAATAAAATATTTTCTTGATCCGCTGACCTCCTTTTCATTTAAAAACACCATCGTTTACATACTCGAAAAATCATCGTCCTCGCTTATCTCACAAACAATTACAAATAAGTATTACGAACATTTTGAAAATTTTTATCCTGTTGACAATAAAATTAATTTCGACAGCTGCAGAATCATCGACATACAGGAAATTGATGCTTCGAACGTTTATAATGCCAATGTTGTCTTTAACTCTGTGCAGCACAATGTGCCGGCATGGACCATGTTTGCCATATTTTTTATTTTTCTGCCGCTGGCCGGAGGGATCATCCGAGAACGCGATTATGGTACATTTGTAAGATTGAAGTTCATGCCTTACAGTTTTTCTACCATAATAACCGGAAAAATAATTTTATATACCGTGGTAGGCTGTGTCCAGTTCCTGATGATGATGCTGACAGGCCAATACCTGCTTCCCGCCCTGGGTCTTCCGTCGCTGATCATCGGTCACAATTATTTTGCTATCTGTATGGTTGTTTTGTCAGCTTCGCTCGCCGCAACAGGGTTGGGCGTACTCATCGGGACATTCTTCTCAACGCACCAGCAAATGGTGACCTTCGGCTCTATTTCAGTCATAATACTTGCGGCTATCGGAGGGATATTTGTTCCGATCTATATTATGTCGAAGGCCATGGTCAAAATAAGCAAATACTCGCCGCTCGAATGGGGAATGAATGCGTTTAATGAAATATTCCTGCATAATGGTAATTTTTCCAATATCTATCCCGATGCATTAAAACTATTAGTATTTTCATTCACTGCTTTTTTACTGTCATTTTTGTATTATAAATTCAAAAGTATCAAATAATAAACCGGAACCTCATGAGCCAACTTACCGACGAACTGAAAAACAACATCATAAAGGAATTGAAATTAGGTGATGAGTTTAATGATATACAGCCCGACACCCCGCTTTTCAACAACACCTTTGTTGTCCTTGATTCCATTGATGCACTCAGAATCATCATGATGTTACAAAAAACTTACGGTATAAAAATACAAGACCTCACAGAAGGTCGGAAAATCCTGTTTTCATTAAGTACTATTGCCGGATTTATTCAAGAATATAAAGCCACCCGAACCAATCAATAATCTCTATTCTGTCGAGCGCCAAATACTATTGCTATAGGATGTTTACCTGACACACATCTTCCCTATCAGTTCACTGTGTTGTGGAAAGCTTTTCATCAGGGAAGACTTTTCGGCAAGTTCAAAGTCTTTGAAATCAAAACCGGGGGCTACCGTGCATCCGACTAAGGAAAAAGAACCGGGATGCTTTATTTCGGCTGCAAACCACGATCCATGCGGTATAACAAGCTGTAGCTGCTCATGGTCAGGAACATGCCGGCCCAGAATGTTTTCGGTTAATCGGCCTTCTTCGTCAATCATATAAACTGTTATGGATGAACCTTCATAAAAATGCCAAATCTCATCCGATTTCAACCTGTGAAAGGCAGAAATCTGGCTGCTTTTTAAAAGAAAATATATTGAGGTGGCGAAACATCGTCCTGAATCATACCGAATATGGATCAAATCCGTGCCGATATATTCCAAAGAACGATATATTTCCCTAAAATATCCTCCTTCGGGATGCGGCTGCAATTGAAGGTTTTCTATCCAGAATTCAGCAGTGCTCATCATCAGAAAACAATTTATTCCGTAGTTTTGGTCTTCTTTTTCTTATCTCTATTTTTCTTAAACGTAAACCTGTCCGGAAGGTATTTTTCATTAAAATAATAAAGCAACCTTATCGTAATAACATTATTATATTGCTTTCGTTCCCATGTTTCGAAAGTCACCGGATTGGTATATACACGGGTTCTGACAGGAACCAGAGAATAAGAATACCGTATATTGAATTTCAAATGCTTCCAGATACGGAACCGGAGGTCTGCTATCACTGAAAAATCATTTTTTGTCTTATAGGTAATGGTGTCAGGTCGATCCCAGGGTTTCTGAATATTCCATTCTTTTTCCTTAAAAGATACCATACGCCCCCACGAAAATCCCAATCCGAAAGTCCAGGTATTGCGATCCTCATAATGAAACATCAACGGAGCCGTAAGATAATTCCATTTAAGAGAGTAATAAGGAAGTTGCAGCGAATCAACAGGTGACGGAGGATATTTGCGAAAAGCGCCTTTTTCATCGTATAAGATTTCAAGGCTCATAGAAAAACGATGCCCCAAAGGCAAAATACCACCAAATCCTACACAGGTGCCAAACTTATTGAATCCATAAACTTCATCACCATCCACCTGCGTCAGGTTAAATCCCGCAATTGCCACACCTTTTATTTCCCTGTCTACTCCCGGTTTTTCGTCGGTTTTATTTTGTGCCTGTATAAGTGGAGACAGGCCACCATTCAATAGAAAAATGATTATTAAAATTTTAAACCTCATACCGGTTCGCAGATATTATGCAAAATTAAAGGTTTTTCCGTATTACTTAAAACAATTCTTAAAATAACGCCGGTAACTGGTTCAAAGTATCTGAACCCCATAAAAAAAGCCGGATGATCCGGCTTTTTAATAAAAAATAATTTCTAATCTTTCTGCGGTTTTATCCTCATCCTATAAAATGTACGGTATACAAAATATAAAGCAATTACAAAAAATACGATACCGATAATCGGGGCAATTTCCCGGAAGCTTTCTGAAATGGCAATCTCCATAGCAAGCAATCCAAACAAAGTAGTGAATTTAATAATTGGGTTCAATGCCACCGAAGAGGTATCTTTAAAAGGGTCTCCCACAGTATCGCCTATCACCGTGGCATCATGAAGCGGTGTTCCTTTTTCTTTCAGATCAACTTCCACCACTTTCTTGGCGTTATCCCATGCACCGCCGGCATTCGCCATAAATATTGCCTGGAATAATCCAAATACGGCAATGGAAATCAGGTAACAAACAAAGAAAGACACCGGCGCGGCAAGGTCAAGTTTTTTAACCATATCATCGGTACCATTCAGATCTCCGGGCGCCGAAAAGAAAGCAAAAGCAAGCGCAAAAGCAAAGATCCCGATAAAGATATTAAACATGCCATTTTGTGCGTACCTGGTACATATCTTTACCACTTCTTTTGATTGGTCAACCGAGGCTATTTTCGGAGCATTGGGATCGAGATTAATATGTTTTTTGATGTATTCCACAGCCCGGTATGCACCGGTTGTTACTGCCTGCATTGATGCACCGGTAAACCAATAAATAACAGCGCCTCCTGCAATAAATCCCAGGATGGAATATGGATTCAGAATATTTAATATCTGCTCGGGAGCAATACCTACAACATTTTTGATAACAAGGATAAGCGAAAAAATCATTGTGGTTGCCCCTACAACGGCGGTTCCTATTAACACCGGTTTTGCTGTGGCTTTAAAAGTGTTACCGGCTCCGTCATTGGCTTCGAGATAATGTTTGGCCTTTTCAAAATCAGGTTTAAACCCGAAATTCTTTTCAATATCCTGGTCAATATCTTTCTGTTCTTCAATCAGCGAAAGTTCATAAATCGACTGGGCATTATCGGTCACCGGGCCATAGCTGTCCACAGCAATAGTAACGGGACCCATGCCTAACATCCCGAAAGCAACCAGACCGAAAGCAAAAATAGACGGGTAGATCATCAGGTCAACCAGGCCGAAAGTACTTGCATAGTAAGCTCCGAACATCAATCCGAAAAACACCATTCCCTTCCAGAATGCGCTGAAATTTCCGGCCACCAGGCCCGACAAAATGGTTAATGATGCCCCGCCTTCACGTGAGGCCTGAACAATTTCATTGACGTGTTTGGACTTCGGACTGGTAAAAATTTTTGTAAACTCAGGAATCAATGCAGCCCCCAGCGTTCCAAAACTGATAATAGTAGATAAAATCAGCCAGAGGCTTCCATTAGTGGCGCCAATTTCGCTGTTGGGCCCTATCATAAAATAACTGGCAAAGAAAGTGGCAATAATGGATAAAATGGATGTTATCCAAACCAGGTTGGTAAGTGGTTTTTCAAAATCAATATCATCACTTTTACCATAGAGTGTTTGGCTGATACCATGATTTATAAAAAATGACAGTATCGATGTAACTACCATAAGGATGCGCATGACAAAGATCCAGGTCAGTAATTCCATCTGGAAATTCACATTGGCAACTGCAAGAACAATAAAAGAAACCAAAGCCACGCCGGTGACTCCGTATGTTTCAAATCCGTCGGCGGTAGGCCCTACGCTGTCACCAGCATTATCTCCTGTGCAATCAGCAATGACGCCGGGGTTCCGTGGATCATCCTCACCGATTTTAAAAACCACTTTCATCAGATCGGAACCAATATCGGCAATCTTTGTGAATATACCTCCTGCAATACGCAAAGCAGAAGCGCCCAACGACTCCCCTATAGCAAAACCAATGAAACTGGCGCCTGCAAGATGCCGTGGAACAAATAGCAAAATTATTAACATCATGATTAACTCAACACATACCAGCATAACACCAATACTCATTCCGGCATTAAGTGGAATATTCAACAATTTTATCGGCTTACGCTCCAGCGAAGCAAAGGCCATCCGGCTGTTGGCAAGTGTATTCATACGGATACCAAACCACGCCACGCCATAAGACCCTAAAATACCAACCACTGTCCAGGAAATAATAAGCAAAACGCCTCCGGGACTGGTATGCTGTAGAAAGCCGAAATAAAATGAAATACACAGGGCTATAAAAACAAAAAGAAGAATTAAAAAACGGCCTTGCTGAATCAGATACGTTTTACAAGTTTCAAATATTACTTTGGAAACATCAAGCATCGACTGATGTGCCTTTAGGTTTTTGACTTTTACAAACTGATATAACCCAAACAGTAAACCAAGAAAGCATATCAGAAAACCGAAAAGTAAAATATTATTCTGTCCAGATGACAAATCAGGTATCTTCAAATCCGCTTCGCTGCCGAAGGTCAACACCGGAATAAGAAAAAATAGTAATGTTAAAAATGCCTGTACTGCTTTTTTCATTTAATTAATATTTTAAGTAAATAAGGTTGCAAAAATACAAAATTCTGTACATCAAACACACTATTTTTGTTAATACTGTTTATTCTTTCAAACTATTTTTATGTTATCAGAATAACTATCTTTGCACGTGCCAAATTTTGCTAAAACTGCCCTTTAATGGAGAAAACCAGACTCGAAGTTATTGGAATAACCAAAAGCCAGTCACAATCAGGCGCCTTTGCTGTGATCCTTGAAGATGCCGCGGAAAAGAGGCAGTTACCTATACTCATCGGATATAATGAAGCACAATCCATAGCCATAGCTCTGGAACATATCAGGCCTCCGCGTCCCCTGACACATGATCTTTTTAAGTCCTTCGCTGAAGTTTTCAATATCACTATCGTTGAAGTGATTATCTCTAAACTGGCTGATGGAGTTTTTTACTCAAAGCTTATTTGCCATGACGGCATCAGAGAACAGGAGATTGACTCCCGCACCTCCGACGCCATTGCCCTGGCATTAAGGTTCGGATGCCCTATATATGCTTACAAGTCCGTTATGGAAGCTGCCCATAACATCGAAAGTGAAGAGGAGGAAAAAAAGGAAGAAGAAGAAACTATGCCCGGAAAAAAAAATGCAGAGAAAAAAGATGTTTCAGAAGATAATCCGGTTTCTGAATTTGAAAAATATTCCCTGAAAGAATTGAATGAGCTGCTTAACGAAGCAATTGTCAATGAAGAATACGAAAAGGCGTCAAGGATCCGCGATGAAATAAGAAAACGAAAATAAAAGTCAGTATCATTAAAACAAATTTATTATGTATTTAAAACAACGTTTGATTGCGATGAACTTTTTGCAGTTTTTTATCTGGGGTTCATGGCTGATATCCATTGGAAGATTCTGGTTTGATTATAAAGGATGGTCAAGTACAGAATTCGGGATCATTTTTTCGACGATGGGCATAGCTTCGCTGTTCATGCCAGCTATTGCCGGCATTATTGCCGACAGATGGGTTAACGCTGAAAGACTTTATGGTCTTTTTCACATTTGCGGGGCTATTATTCTTTTCATCCTTCCAAATATAACTGACCCTGTCACCTTTTTCTGGATCATGCTCCTGAATATGATCTTTTATATGCCAACCATAGCACTGGCAATAACGGTCTGTTATTCATCAATGAAAAAATCAGGAATGGATATTGTAAAAGAATATCCGCCAATCCGGGTTTTTGGTACCATAGGTTTTATTGTGGCATTGTGGATAATCAATCTTTTACATTGGGGGGCATCACCCAATCAGTTTTACCTTGCTTCGGCAGCAGCGCTATGCCTGGGAATTTATGCGTTCACTATGCCCAAATGCCCCCCGCTTGGCAAAGGACATCAGACAACCTTTGTCAGCGCTCTCGGATTAAATGCTTTTAAACTTTTTAAAAGCTATAAAATGGCCTTGTTTTTTATTTTCGCCATGTTACTCGGAGCGGCACTGCAATTGACCAATGCTTACGGGGATACCTTCATCAGCGACTTTGCCAAAGACCCTCTGTATAAATATGCTTTTGCTGTCAGGTATTCTGAGATCATTATGTCCATATCACAAATTTCCGAAACCCTTTTTATTCTCACCATTCCTTTTTTCCTTAAAAGATTTGGCATAAAAAAGGTGATGCTCATGAGCATGATTGCCTGGGTGCTCAGGTTTGGCCTTTTAGGATTTGGAAATCCTGCTGATGGATTATGGATGATCATACTTTCTTGTATTATTTACGGAATGGCATTTGATTTTTTCAATATCTCGGGATCCATTTATGTGGAAACACAGAGTGAGCCTAAGATCAGAGCCAGCGCCCAGGGATTGTTCATGATGATGACCAATGGAGTCGGCGCTGTTACAGGCAGCCTGTTAAGCGGAATTATCATTGAAAAATATTTTATGCCCGATGGAGTAAACAAGGAGTGGCCCGGAATATGGTTTACATTTGCCGCTTACGCACTGGTTGTCGCTGTATTGTTTGCTGTGTTATTCAAACACAAACACGACTCCAAATCTATGGAAAGTGTCCATCACTGATAATTGTGAAGTAGTGCATTGATGGCTGAATTACCTGTAATTTAATGTCCTTGTCAAGCGCTGGTTTATCACAAAAAACATGAACAAATGTCGCTAAAAATTGGCATCAATGGTTTTGGAAGGATCGGTAAACTTGTTTTCAGGCTGCTGCAGGAAAAACCCGATATTGAAATCGTTGGCATCAACGACCCTGCAAACATTATCACCCTAGCACACTTGCTGAAATATGATTCGGCGCACGGGAGGTTTTCCGGCACTGTAGATATTTCCGGTAATAAACTTATTGTTAATAAAAAGCCAATCGAAGTTTATCACGAACAGATACCTGCTGATATCCCGCGAACCATGCATGGCGCTGATATCGTTATAGAAGCCTCCGGCTTGTTTACAACACGGGATCAGTTATCACAGCATCTGACATCCGGGGCGGAAAAAGTCATACTCACCTGCCCTCCGAAAGATGAACTCGATAAAACCATCATCATCGGGATCAATGAAGATACGATTACTTCAAACGACCGGATTATCTCCAATGCATCATGTACGGCAAACTGCGCTGCTCCTTTACTGAAAATTGTACATGATAATTTCGGAATCGAAAGGATTTTTATGAATACCGTTCACCCGGCAACCAACAATCAGCGGCTGATCGATGCGCCTCATCCTGACCTGAGACGTTCACGCACAGCCCTGACAAACATTATTCCTACTACATCCACCGCTATACCCCTGATAAAAAAATTAATGCCGTTTCTCAACGATTGTTTCGACGGATTGGCCACCCGTGTTCCGGTGGATGACGGATCGCTGATCGAATTTGCCATAGTAGTTAAAAAAAATACCAACGCAGATGAAGTGAACCACTCATTCCGGCAGGCATCCATCGGAGTTTACAAAGGAATAGTTGAATACACGTCCGACCCGATCGTTTCGGGCGATATCATCGGCAACCCGCATTCCGCAATATTCGACAGCCGCTGCACCAAAGTCCTGAAAGATAATTTCATTCAGATCATCGGCTGGTATGATAATGAATACGGATATTCAAGCCGAGTAGTTGACCTGATCGGTTTGATGAAAAAATTCTTATAGATTTCTAAAGTACTCAACCATTGACAACCGAAAAGAAAGACAATTTGCTTATTCACGGATTTATTGATGCTGCCAATAAATTTAATGGGCATCATGCACTTGATATAGACAACAACAAGACTACTTATGGCGAGTTAAAAAATCATATTGAAAAAATTGCCGGATGCATAATAGCAAACACCCAACCTTCAGCTTCTTTTGTTGCCATACTTGCCGACAGAAGCCTTTCGGCATACTCAGGCGTCCTGGGCACCCTGCTGGCCGGGAAAGCTTATGTCCCGCTGAACCATAAATTCCCTGTTGAACGGTCCTTATATATGGCTGATTTTTCGTCCGTTGATATTATTATTGTCGGCCCGGAATGTTATGAATACTTTTTTCAGATACTTCAAAAAATCAAAAAAAACATTGTTGCTATTTTCCCTGAAACTACCAAACCGGAGCATATCGAAAAAGATTATCCGCAACATGTTTTTTTCGGAGCTGATGAATTGAACCTGTTTGACACCTCAAAAATACCATCAAACGTTCATCCCGATACACCGGCATATATGCTGTTTACATCGGGCAGCACAGGTATTCCCAAAGCGGTGCCGGTATCCAACAGAAATGTCGTATCCTATATTGATAATATTTCGAGTCTTTACGATTTTAATGAAACCGACAGATTCTACCAGGTTTCCGACCTCACTTTTGATCTGAGTGTACAGGACCTGTTCCTGTGTTGGAAATCAGGAGGATGCCTCTGTGCTCCGGGGAACAACAATTTGGTTGCCATACCCCGGTTCATCAAGGAAAAACAACTGACGGTATGGCTTTTTGTACCCTCTGTAGCTATTCTTTTCTCAAAAATGAGGTTGCTCAAACCAGGCTCTTTTCCTTCACTGAGATATAGTATGTTCTGCGGAGAAGCCTTGCCGGCGTCAACTGCCGAAACATGGCAGGCAGCAGCATCCTATTCTACCCTAATAAACCTTTACGGCCCAACCGAGGCCACCGTGGCCATTGCTCATTATAAATGGAACAAAAACTCTCAGGAAAACAATTCCATAAACGGAATAGTGCCTTTAGGAAAGATTTTTAAAAACCAGAAATACTGCATTGTGGATGACGATCTCAACCCTGTTGAAAAGGGCACGATAGGAGAACTTTGTCTAAGCGGCTCACAAGTTTGCCATGGTTATTTTAAAAGCCCTGAAAACAATGAAAAATCTTTCATAAGAATAGCTTCCATGCCGGAAGATCTCTGGTACAGAACCGGTGACAGGGTAATGGCCGATAAAAATGACTGCCTGTATTTCTTCGGCCGGGCTGATAGTGAGTTGAAAATAAAAGGCTACCGCGTAAATCTGCTGGAAATAGACCATGCGGTCAGCAGTTTTTTCAAGGCCTCTGTTGTTGCAACTATAGCCATACCCGACCCGGTTGATGCAACAAATATGTTAGTCACATTTATATGCTCACGGGATGTGGAACAGAAAAAAAACGAAACGGCTGTCATCAATCATTGTAAACAAATATTACCTCATTACATGCTGCCTGAAAAAATCTTTTTCCTCGACGAAATCCCATTGAATAACAACGGTAAAATAGACCGTCCAGCTTTGATAAATAAATATAAAACGCTTTGCCCTGATGGAAACTAAAGAAAAAGAAGTATTCGACTGTATCATAGTTCAGTTATCCGATAAATTAAAAAGAAGCGGCTTGTCTGCAAACGATATCACTCCTCAGTTCAATCTGACCAAAACCGGACTGTTGGACTCGCTTTCATTCGTTAACCTGGTCGCCTTCCTCGAACATAAATACGACATGGAGGTCAATTATGAAGAAGCATTTCTGGATCCGGATTTTACAAGTATTTCAGGACTGACCGGCGTAATACTGAAAGGAATAAAATGAGCGATATTATTATAAAAGCCATTACCGAAAAAGATATAGATCTGATTGCTCAGATAAAAAAGCTTTTCGCCCAAATGTATGAATTTTTCACCCAAAAAGGATTGACAATTTCCCTGGTGAAAAATGGTGAAGAGATTTGGATGGATTCAATATTACCCACGCTGAACAGGCTAAATATTCTATTTGTTGCAGTAGAACACGACGAAGTCATTGGTTTTATATACGGTTATTTCAGTTTTACCCGGGAACACACCGGTTCACTAAAAGTGGGTGTAATATCTGAAACCTATGTTAAACCGGGTAGCCGGAAAAAAGGCATTGGAAAGTTATTGGTTGCAACCATTGAAAACTGGTTCATCAGTAAGGATGTACATTCAATTGAACTGCAGGTGATCTGTAATAACGAAAGCGCCCTTTCTTTCTGGGGAAAATCCGGATATACCAGAGAAAGTATCCGATTCAGAAAAGAATTTATTAAAAGCTGACCATCTGTCGTGGAAAAGTATATCCCATATACAAAGATCAGTGATGAACTTGATATTCATGAAGGGGACATGGTATTTATTGCCTCTGACATCACAAAATTAAGCATCAGTGCGATCAGGGCTGAAGGAGCTTTTGACCCCGATGCATTTATTAACAGTATACAAAACAAACTTGGCCCAAAGGGAACCCTGTTGTTTCCCGCATATAATTATCTGCTGGAAACCGGAGATCATTTTGACATCAGAAAAACCAGGCCATTCCTCTGTGGAGCCTTATCACTGGCGGCATTGCAACGGCCGGACTTCGTACGGACAAAACATCCGCTGCATTCTTTTCTGGTTTGGGGCAAACATGCCGGGCAACTCAGTACCATGGGTAACAAAAGTTCCTTTGGCGACGATTCTCCTTACGCCTTCATGCATCAGCATAAGGCGAAAATGTTATGCATTGACATCGACATCTGGGGATCTTTCACCTTCACACATTACATTGAAGAAAAGCTGCAGGTGAATTATCGTCACATGAGAAAATATACGTTTTTATATACGGACGAAACAGGTAATACTACATCCAAAGAATACCTTTTATACAAAAAATATCCGGGCATAAAAATGATTTTTGGACGGTTAGAACATATTTTCAAAGAACATAATATTTTTAAAGAACTTACAATAAATAAATGCTTGTTCAGGATAATTCCACTGGATGACAATACTTTTTCAATTGTAATTAACGACATCCGTAACAATAAAGCCCGCAACATTGCAAAATTCAGCTTCCCGCTTTTTGTAAAAGACATCTTAAAAATAATCCTGAAAAAACTTCATCTCTTCAGGCCATTAAATGAAAGAATAGGTAATGCTTCTGGTATATAGCCCATACATCACACCACGAGTGACTTATGTTTTCGACCTGATTTTTAAAAGTCTTATAGGCATACCATATGGCATTACAACCGATATAGAAGAATTTGAAAAATATTCTGGACCCTGTTTGAATTATTCACCGGCCAGGATTGGCCATGAATTATTTATCGAAACAAACGACCTGCTCTTTGAAAAAAATATCCGCTCTCTGGCCATCGGGGTTTCCGAGTGGAACGGCACAAAAACATTTTTCAAAACCTCTGAAAATTCCGACATTCCGTTCGACCTGTTTTCAGCAAGCTTTTTCCTGATTTCACGATATGAAGAATATCTTCCTTCGGTCCGCGACGCCCACAACCGTTTCATTGCGGAAGACAGCATTGCTTTTAAAAATGATTTCCTGCAAAAACCTCTTGTAAATATCTGGGCGGCTTTGCTCAAACAAAAAATACAAGTACACTACCCTGAAATTGTTTTTACACCACCGCACTATCATTATATTTCGACCTTTGATCTTGATAATGTTTTTTGTTACCGTGGTAAAGGCTTGATCCGTAATGCCGGCGGTTTTGTCAAATCGTTGTTGAAACTGAATTTTTCCAAAATCACGGAAAGGATACATGTTTTATCAGGCAAAATCAATGACCCTTTCGACCACTATGAGTTCCATCGCAAATTACAAGAGTTATATAGATTTCCTATAATATATTTTTTACTCTTTGCAAAAAAAACGCTTTTCGACGGAGCTTTGTCACCAAAGAGTATCGCCTACAAAAACCTGATAAACAGCATAAAACAATATGCAGAAATTGGAATTCATCCCTCCTATTTTTCTGGTGAAAAACCCAGCCTGTTTCAACAGGAACTTCAACATTTGAGCAAGGTTACTCAAACGCCCATAACCAAAAGCCGCCAGCACTTTCTGAAAATTTCATTTCCGGATACCTACCATAACCTCATGCAGGCTGGCATCACAGAAGATTATTCTATGGGGTACCCTTCCCATTTGGGATTCCGGGCAGGTATCTGCACTCCTTTTTATTTTTATGATCTGTCACAGGAAACTGTCACGGACTTAAAAATCTTTCCTTTCTGCATAATGGACTCAGCCATGTTCGACTATATGAAGATCCCTTCCGGCAATGCTTTGCAGCATATCAAAAAACTGGTGGATGAAGTAAAAAATGTTAACGGAACCCTGATTACCATCTGGCACGACCGGACATTCAGCAATGCCGGGCACTACAAGGGATGGAAGAATGTATTTGAAGAAACAGTTAAAATGGCAAGTATAAAATAGCTTATAACCAATTTTTTATATCTTTGGAAAAACCATTTCGCCCTGGCTTTCCTGATAAAGCTGCCGGTAAGTAACAAATTGCACCTGATCAGGGTGTTTTTCCTGTACTTTTTTCACAAAATCAACAAACATCCGCATAGAATAGTCGCCCATGGTTTTCGGATGTCCTATCGCACAAAGCATCACCTCGTCATACATGCGGTATTTATGAAGATTGTATTCCAATATTTTCATCAGATAAGCTGCCGATAAAGTGTAATTATCAAAACTCAGCATCCTGCTTGAACAGAGCTGGCCAATTCTTTTTTTCATTCCGGCCGGTTTGCCCCGGTGAACCTGACAACCATGATCTGCAGGAGCCCGCGGAGCCATTTTATTAATTTTAAAGCGGGTGGGCAGCTCAAAAATTGTTTTCAGAATCCCGGCAATGGGAATTTCGAGTATCCCGGCATTATTTTCTTTCCTGAAATCCCCCTCCGGCCCGATGAACCAGTTCGGGCTCGCCGGCATACCCGTAAAATCAACATCAGATAAGGCGGAACCGAACCGGTAGCCTTTACAAATTGAACTATCATAACAAATACCGTTCTCAAGAAGACTCTGAAATATCTGGTCACTGCCCGGCTCCAGGTTATAGCCTCCAGCGCGGTATGCAACACAACGGTAATCTTTCTGAACACCAGCGCATAATTCCGTAAGAAAATGTCTGCCATGGCTTACAATTTTTCGGATATCCCATACCGGATGAACCTTAAAATCAGAAAGCATAAAATCACCCGACGGCTGATAAGTATTCCCCTCAAAAACAGAGGTCAGCCAATGCGGATGAAGATGAAGCTGCACATCATGATTATTATGTAATGCCTGATAAAGCTGATCTTTATACGGTTGAAAAAAATCATTTTTATCCCAGTCACTGAATTGATAGGCACAAAGAACATCAGTAAAAAGAGTAAGCGGTACACCCAACCCCGTCGCAATTTCCAACAGTTTCTTAGTAGGCCTGAATAAAGCTTCATGGTATGAAGTTTTCAAGCCGCCCAAGGGCAACTCATGATCAAAAGTGAGAAACAGCTTACACTTCATTCTTAGAATAAAAATAAAAATTAATCGCCCGGATATGACAAATCATACAAACACAAAGGTAATGATATGTCACAAAACTATTCCAAGTTATTAATCAGCACAGCGATCAAAACCATATTCATCGGAAAACTTTCTCAGAATAGCAGAAATATCTTCAAAAGCAACATAATGCTTGCTGCATCCTTTGCGGGAGCAAATAACCACTTTCCCGCCTTTGTCCAGAAGAAAACCCACCATAGGCGCTTTGCATTTTTCACATTCTTCTTTGGAATTTAGGACATGCTGGCAATGTGGACAGGTAAATTCAGCAATATCAGTACCCGAAAGATCCAGATCACACACATGGTCAAAACAACCGTAAACAGAGCATAAATGAATAATCCCTCTCATCTGATCCACATAAATATTCAGTTTTATACTTGGTTTATCGCATAATTTGACCTGCTCATCCATAAGTGATTCTTTACAAAAAGGACACCTGACACTTACACTTATTATATTGGCCATGAACTCCTCCGATTTTAATGTCTTTAATTTGATAGTATAAATTTACAACAATTTCACATGAAAAACAGGATTATTATTTTTATTCAGGTGTGTTCCTGACGCTATTATCTGAAACTATTTTCTGACATATTTTATATCTTTGAACTCAAACACAATTCTCTTATGAATCATGCCGAAAAAATTGCAAAAGAACTTGGTTTACAAAAACGCCAGGTTGAAAATACCATATACCTGTTAAACAATGGCGCAACGATACCCTTTATTGCGCGTTACCGCAAAGAGCTGACCGGTTCGCTCGATGAGGTCGGCATCGGAAATATCCGCGACAGGAGCCACCAGCTTGTTGAACTGGACAAACGCCGTGACAGTATACTGGAATCCATAAAAGAACAGGACAAACTGACTCCGGACTTAGAAAAATCAATTCTTGCGGCTGAAACCATGTCGGAACTGGAAGACCTGTATCTACCCTATAAGCCTAAACGTAAAACACGTGCCACCATTGCAAAAGCCAAAGGGCTGGAACCTCTGGCAGAAATAATTTTGAGGCAGGATGATTTGGATATTTTGGCCAAAGCGCTCGAGTTTATTGATGAAGAAAAAGGGGTACACAATGCAGACGAGGCCATTGCAGGGGCTTGCGACATCATAGCCGAATGGATCAGCGAAAACCAGCAGGTGCGCTCGCGGATTAGGATACTTTTTGAAAAAGAATCGGTTATAACTTCCAAAGTAGCCAAAGGCAAAGAGATCGAAGGCCGCAACTATGAGATGTATTATGAAATGAACGAACCACTGATAAAATCTCCCTCCCATCGTCTTCTGGCCATGCTCCGGGGCGAGGCAGAAGGTTTTCTGAAGATTTCCATAGAACCATCTTCCGAAAAAGCTATTGAAATCATGGAACGGCACATTCTCAAAGCCAGGAACCAGGCAGCCGGCCTGGTGAAAATTACTATAGCCGACGCCTACAAACGGCTTCTACAACCCTCGATGGAGACCGAAATGCGGCAACTTGCCAAAGAACGTGCCGACAACGAAGCCATCCGCGTATTCGCCATGAACTTAAAACAACTGTTGCTGGCTCCTCCGCTGGGGCATAAAACTATTCTTGCTATTGATCCCGGCTTCAGAACAGGATGTAAGGTGGTTATTCTGGACAAAAACGGCAGACTGCTTCATAACGAAACCATTTACCCACACCCTCCCCAGAATGAGATGAAACAGGCCATCTCCAAAATTGAAAGCCTGGTTGACGCCTATAAGATCGAAGCCATTGCAATCGGTAATGGCACTGCTGGCCGTGAAACAGAAAATTTTATCCGGCGTATCCGGTTTAAAAAAGACGTTGTCGCCATAGTTGTCAATGAAAGCGGAGCTTCGGTGTATTCCGCATCTCCGGTAGCCCGCGAAGAGTTTCCCGACTACGATGTAACCGTTAGGGGAAGTGTCTCTATCGGACGGCGTTTGATGGATCCGCTGGCAGAACTTGTAAAGATCGATCCCAAATCAATAGGTGTGGGCCAGTACCAGCACGATGTAAATCAGAATGCGCTGCAAAAAAGCCTTGAAGATGTGGTCGTCAGCTGTGTGAACTCTGTCGGCGTTGATCTCAATACAGCCAGCAAAGAACTGCTTACCTATGTTTCGGGCGTCGGGCCCGTGCTTGCAAAAAACATTATTGATTACCGCAATACTAACGGATCCTTTGATTCGCGCCATGCATTGAAAAAAGTCCCCCGTTTTGGTGAAAAAGCTTTTGAACAGGCCGCCGGCTTTTTGCGTATAGCAGATGCTGTAAACCCGCTGGATGGGAGCGCCGTGCACCCCGAAAGCTACGAAATTGTAAACAAAATGGCAGCATCATTACAATGCACGATACCGGAACTGATGAAAGATGAAAATCTCAGAAAAAAAATCCATATACAGGATTTCGTGACCGAAAAAGCCGGACTTCCTACGTTGAACGACATCGTGCAGGAGCTTGCCAAACCCGGACGCGATCCCCGGCAGAAATTTGATCTCTTTGAATTTGATAAAAATGTCCATGACATCAAAGATCTTATGCCGGGAATGGAATTGCCGGGAATAGTCACCAATATCACGGCATTCGGCGCCTTTGTGGATATCGGAGTCCATCAGGACGGACTGGTGCATATCAGCCAGATGACCAACCGCTTTATTTCAAACCCGAATGAAGTGGTAAAACTTAATCAGAAAGTTAAAGTTAAGGTGGTCAGCGTGGATACCGACCGGAAAAGGATACAACTGTCGATGAAAGATGTCAGTCAAAAACCATAACAAAAAAGGCAGCTAAATGCTGCCTTTTTTGTTGCAATTAATGCCATTTATCGGGCAATCACCATGCGTTTGGTTTGTTTTTCTCCTTTGTAGTAAACAGCGTAGAAATAGATACCATCAGGAATAACGGAAGCATCAAGTTCAATCTTGTTCTCGCCTTTCACAGCATCCAAATCTTCAGATCTGATTGCTTTGCCCAACAAATCGTACATCTCAAAACGCACACGGTTACGTTCAGGTATATTAAATACAATATCTGTAATATTAACGGCGGGGTTAGGAACATTCTGGTACAACACAAATCCCGAATAATCATAGCTTTCAATACCCGTCATGCCATAAAGGTATTTACAGCTTTGATCATTAGCAGGGTCGCTGTCGCCGGCAAGCATGGTTTTGGCGCACAACTGATAGTTACCCTGGGGAGAAACATTCTGAGTGGTAAACGTGTACAATACCGAATCCCCTCCATTCAGGGTACCTGTCCATACTCCGGCGCCCACCTGTACACCGTTTCTGGAAAACACCACCGGTATTGAAGTTTCGGGTTCTGTACCGAAATTCTTTATATATACCGTCACCGGGTATGATTGATTATAAACAGTGGTATCCGAGGGAGATATCATCGCAGATACGCCTACATCATGAGGCGCCGGGGTGGTATTAAACGATGCACAGGTTGTATCGTTGAAGGTATAGATATCTCCGGTTGCCTTGGTAAAAGCACACAAGTCATAGGTGATTCCGGGAGAGACATAGGGGGCTGCAAAAGTATAGTTAGTGGTTGCTCCCGGAGCAAGGTTCCCCGTCCAGGTTTCCGCTGTAACGGCGCCACCGTTAATGACGTATCTGACGGGTACCGTAGTAAGGTTGCCCGTTCCATGGTTCTTAATGGTCACCTGAACGGTCACTGAACTTCCGGTCTGCGTGGCAGCATTAGGTTGCAATATGGCTGTCACTCCTGCATCCTGAGGTATAGGTGGTGCCGTGATGGCAAAGTTGTCGATAGCCCATCCTTCATTAACACCGGAAACGTCCGAGAAAAATTTAAATCTGAACTGAACCGGTGTGGTAGCATTTACAATACTGGGTATGGCAGTGAGCCGGTATCTCGAATACACATATCCGTTTGAACTTCCGCTCCAGCAAGGAAATGTTGATGCTGTCGAATTGTACCAGTTCACTCCATTAGGATCAGCAAGGGTTCCCAGGGCGGTCCATGTTCCGTTATTGATAGCATATTGAACCTGACAGCCGTCATAATTTATCTCAGTATCATACCAATGCCAGAATTCAAGATAAGCGCTATCGACACCCGTAAACATGAATAAGGGCGAATACAGGTATTCCACGGCGCTGTTTATATAATCTCCATCAAGATTGGTCACCCAGGCATGTGTCGGACTGTAAGCCGAATCTATCAGGGTGGCAGCAGGCACACCCCATTCCCAAAGGTTTGTTGTTCCGGTGCCAAACCACGTCACAAGGCCTTCATAATCATCATTGTAAGGAACATGATAAACAGGTACGCCGGTAATATGATTTACCGCAGTGTCGTTAAAGTGATCGCCATCAACGCTAAGTCCGGTATAGGAATACAAATTAAAAGCTCCGGCAGGGATAGCCACCGGTATACTGAATGTAAGCGTGGTGGTATCCTCGGGATATAAAGTCCCGGTCCATGTTTGGGTGACCGGGGTTCCTGTTAATCCCAACCTGTATGAAACCGGAATGCTGTACAAGGTATCGCTGCCAAAGTTCTTGATATTCGATTTAACTACAACTGAACTTCCCGCCGGCGCCTGTAACACAGGTGTTTTGATTGCCTGAACTCCGGCATCCTGCGGGAAGGGTATAGTAATAGCAAAATCATCAACAGAAGCGCCACTATTAATTCCGGATGCATTGGTAAAAAATACAAAACGGAAACGAACCAATGGGACATTATTAAGAATGGTCAGTTTGTACTCACTTTGTTTCCACCCGGAAGAAGTGTTGGTCCATCCCGGTCCGTTTGAGTTTATGACATCATCGTTGTACCAGTTCACAGCGTTGGTATCATTCAAAATACCGAGCGGCTGCCAGGTTGTACCTCCATTTGTAGTGTATTCAACCCTTAATCCGTCATAACCGGTTTCAAGATTATAATTCAGCCAGAATTTCATTTTTGCATTGATTACAGTAGAAAAGTCGAAATTCTGAGTATATAGATATGTAGTAACACTGTTAGTGTAAGCGCTGTTTAAATTAACATCCCATGCGTTGGGAGTGCTGTGTGCGGTATTGGTAGAGCCATAATTGGGAGTGCCGAGTTCCCAAACCGATCCGTTGCTCACCGGACCTGCTAGCCAGTTTACGTTAGCCCCGTCAAAATCATCATAATAGGGCAGGACGCTTGTAAACAGTCCGTAGAAATTCATACACAGCGTATCATTGATATGATTGGCATCAGTCGCCAGGGATACGTATGCACAGATGGTAAATCCGGCAGCAGGCACCACAAAAGTCTGGCTAAAGGTAACATTAGTTGTAGCCCCGGGTAACAATGAACCTGTCCAGGGCTGAGTTGCCTGAGTAACCCCATCCAGGGTATACACAAGATTCATAGAGGTTAGGGTGTCTGCCCCAAAGTTTTCCAAAGTAACCTGAACACTTTGGCTGGCTCCTTCTTGTAAAGATGTGCCCGGCTGTAAAATCGCAGTTACAGCGGCATCAATCTGAGGTGTTCCTGAAAGTGTCATGCAGGCGCTGTCATTCATGGTATTAGAATCTCCGGCTAAAATAGTCCAGGCACAAAGCGGCTGATCATTAGGAATAACGGTAAGGTTCGGCAATACAGCTATGACAGTATCCATAGGCAGAATATCGCCACCGGCCCAGGTAATGGATTGTATGGGTCCGCCACCATAAGAGTAAGCAATCGATAGATTAGAAGCGTTGGTTATGGTATCCAGGCCATAATTCTTAACGATAACCTCAACAGGAGCCGAAACGCCTTCATCAAGCAACGCTGCCGGTTCAATAAATGTTGTTACACCGGCATCGTGAGGTATTTGTGGCAATAATACAACGGAATAATCTTCCGTTTCTCCATAGGTATAAGTCCCGCAAGGGTTTGCCACATCATTGTAGTCGAGCACAACGCGCAATCTGGTCGGGACATTGGTAACAATACCGGTGGTCGGTACGGTGAACACTCCGCTTACCGTAGTGGCCGTTGAGGAAGTAGGCGCTGAGAATATTTTTTCCTGAGGAAGGTCAAACATTCCGTTGCGGTTATAATCAAGATAAACATTGGCTAGCGACACACCAAAGGAGGTGCTCGGGTTGCATTGCGAAACAGAAATGGGGTAAGTCATTCCGGCCTGTAATATTCCGGGGCCAACAGATGTATAATCAGTATAGGTCGCAACGCAGGTTGGATTGGAATAAACCGGCAGAGGATTTCCGTTATTGATATTACTTACCGTAACATTACTGATATCGCAGTAAGATGTTGATGTGGCTCCCGAAACACAATACACCAGCGGGTTGTTTACTACGGTTTTATGGACCGTATCATTAATCAGGGTGGTATCGCACGACAAACCGGTATATACGGCAAGGTCATAGGTAGTTATGGCGGACATGTCGGCTGTTGCGGCAAAGGTATACAAGAGGGTGTCGTTTTGCGCTATCGGGCCGGGGATCGTTTCAGTAACAGGGGCGCCGCCGTTTAAAGAATAGTGAATTGGAATATTAACAGCAGGGCTCGTGCCAAAGTTCTTTAAGCGCACAGAAACCGCTTCGCCGGCGGAAAGCTCAATACCACTGTTAGGTGTATGTATAGCCTGGACACTCACATCGCAGGACGGTATTCCGGTAACAAATACCGTATCGGCCACCCTGGGACTTGCACAGGCCAACCCGCCGCTAATAACCCAGTCATAAAAATAGTAATACAAATCGTTGCGGGGCGTATTTGTTGGTGCTGCGGTCAAGGTACTTGTGTTGATGGACAATACTCCCGGAACGACATACGGATACCCGTAGTTGCCTCCCGGAGCTGCGGCTGAAGGCTCAAACAATAAACCGGATATCCCGGTATATCCCGGACGCATCTTCATGTTGGTGCCCGGCAGGATATCAAAGTCAAGATTGATTAGGTGTGCAACGGGCGTTCCCACAGGACTTCCGGTAACATTTGCAGTGGTGGTGTGCAGTACTGTTCCTGAAGAGTTAATTACATCAATAGTTACCGTGCCGCTGGCGCCGGTCGCACTCACAGGGTAAACCGTCACCGATTTCAGCGTAAATGCAGATAATGCATCGAAAACCAGCCCGTAATTTGTGGTTCCGGCTCCACTAATTGCTGTAGGATAAGGCATGGCCATACCGGTATGCAGTGTGGAGGTCCCCGCCATGGCTTCTGTATAATAAACAGTATTTCCGTAAAGTACCGGTGTGGTATAAGTAAGTCCTGTATATATTGCTGTGCCGCCTAAAGGGACATCATACCAAAAAACTGATTCAGCGGATACGGCATTTATTGTGGCCGAAGTACCGTAAGGAATAGTGATATTGCTCACGACCGGTGCGGGAGGTGTATAGTTTAGTGTCACTGTATCATGGATGGTGTCGTTGGCATAAAATGTGTCTCCCGCGAGTTCGATATAGGACAGAATGTTGTAGACTGAATCCTGTACGGTATGACTAAGCCCGGTAATAAAAGGAGTGGCAAATGTATACAGCAGCGTGTCGCCGGGCAAAATAGTGCCGGTAACAGGTTCAGCAACCACTGTACCGCCATTGACAGCATACTTTGCCATAAGGCCGCCATTAATAGTATTTACCCCGTTATTTCTAATCTTTATGGAAATAGTTTCTGTAACATCGCTGCATGGATCGAGCGGCGCAGGCATGGAAACCACCGAGGCTTCATTGGTCATTAATTCGACATGGGCAATAACCGGTATGCGCTCGCTGGGACAACCTTCGCCGCTTACTTTCCAGTTATAGAAGAAGTAATAGTATTGAGGATAACCGGTAAAACTGTTTCCATTGATAGAAATTACATTGGGTATAACGTACGGATAGCTGGCTCCGGTGGTATTGCGGTAAAACCCGCCGCTCACGCCAAATTTCACACGATATTCTGTGCCAAAAGGCACATTAAAATTTACCGGAACCACTTCTCTATCCCCTGCCTGGGCTGTGGTAACACCACTGAATGTTTGCAACACAGTGCCGCCGCTGTTCAGCAGTTGGATGGTAAATGCCGCCCCGGGGGCCGTGGATGGAAACACATCTATGCTATGAATAGTAATACCTCCAGGTTTTAATACATCAAAATACAAATAGTAGGTTGTATTGGAATAACTACTTGATGTCCCTATTGAATAATCATATGGCCCAACATACTGCGGAATGGAGCCGGCCATGGCTTCCGCATAATACGTGGTATCTGCATATAATGCGGGAGTATTGAATATGTGACCCTGATGAATAGGTACAGCGGATATGCTGTCGGCAAACCAATTTACACTATCGGGAGAAATTGCCTGAAGTATGGCCGGTTGTCCGTATGCTACCGTGTCGCCAATAACAACAGGTGCTAAAGGAACATGAAGTGAATTTATTTGTTTGATGACCGTATCATTAATGCTGACCGGATCGTTGAGAAGATTGATCCAGGTTTGTATAGTAAAGACAGAGTCCTGAGTTGTTACAGCCAGATTGGCAGGAGTCGAAAAAATATAGTCCAATGTATCGCCAGTTGCAATAGGTGCAGTAACAGGTTCGGTTATCGTTGTGCCGCCGGCTATTTTATAAGAAGCGTTGAGATTGCCATTGATGGCTGCTCCGCCGGTGTTTTTTATGTGTATGGTAACGGGTTCGGCATTGCTCAGTCCGCAACCAGATTCGGGTGTTTCCATCGATAGCACTGCGGCTTCCTGATTGGGAATTAACTTGATGTTAATATCGTCAATATAGGCATAATACATACTGCCAACGGTACCCGACCACCCGAAATAATAGACGCCGCTTGCAGGAGCAACAAACTGTGATACCGATTGTATATGAACCGTATTGACGAAATTTACCAGAGTCGCCAATGTGGTTGTCATGGCGGCAGGGCTGGCAGCATTGCCGTATTTCAGCGTCAGTGTCTGGGGGTAGGTTGCGCTGTATGATCTATACCAGAAACTAAGAGAATACGTGTCGCCGGCTTCCAGGTAAAAACATCTCGAAAACAACCAGTCTTCTCCGGTATTGGAAGTGTTATTGTAAAATCTCGCGGAATAGGTGCCTGTATTTGAATAGGTGGAGCTTGAGTAGGGCAAGTCCCATTTATAACTGGCCTCACCGCCGGTATTGACCACCGACCACTGGCTATAATCTTCAGTGGGTTCAAAACCCATATTGTATTCTGAGGTGTAGAAATCCCAGCCATTAGACACTGCATAATCAGCAATCGTATCATTGAGCGGGTTCAGATCACCGGTCAACACCACATAGAAGTCAAAGGTATAGTTGGCGATGGCCGACAAATCGGCGCTTGTTGGGAAGGTATATACTACAGCTGAATCCGGCAGGAGTGAACCGCTGAAAACTCCTAAAACCGGAGTGCCGTTATTTAGTTTGTAGTAGATATTTGCATTTGTAATTGTTGTTCCGCCAAAGTTTTTAATCCGAACAGAAACATTCTCGGCATTTCCCAGGCCGCACGAAACATGAACCGGAGAAATAACTTCCAAAATGCCTAAGTCTACCGAAAGCGGTGCGAATTCATCAGCACCGATATCGGGCGTGGCAGCATCTCTCGGTTCTCCGTCAATATCATCTGTAATCCCTGCAATTGGAGTGGCATAGCCATTTAATGAGGAAGTAAAAGTATGAAGATCCGCGGGTGAAATAAAATTCGGATTTACTGATACGGAATTGCTGTCTTTTGATGATGCAATTTGCCATGCGGCAAGGGTAGCCTGGTTAGCGCCCCAGTATCCAAGGTTGGTGCCTGTTGAATATAAGTCATTAAATTCAGAAGTATTAACATTGGCTACCGTGGAAACATAAAAAGCCATACCGCTGGCGTTAGTGCCGGTATATGCAAAAATATTGTTTTTATAATTATGATAGGGATAGGTGGTGCCTATCATATACATAGCACGGGCTGTTGTATAATCTGTATAAACATTTATACTGTTATAATAAAAATTCTGGAATGTACTGTATCCGTTATAAATACCATAAGTTGCGGTGGTTCCGCCAATACTGACAAAGTTATTGGCAGTCAGACCCTCTTGTCCTGAAGCTCCGTCGCAATATGAAATATAAATTCCATATCCGCCACTCGTCAATGAAATTATGTTTTTTAATATTTTTAATGCATTATCGCAATAATAGGTATAAATACCATAAAAAGCTGCCGTGGAATTGGTTGTTATTATATTGCCGCTAATGACGGGGGCAGCCTGATAACCGAGACGAATAGCATATTGGTACTGATTAAGGAATGTGTTATTAGTAATCGTTGTTTTGTTTTCAAGCGATGTACTGCTTCCTCCATATAAATATATGCCATAGGATCCGTTGATAATCTCATTGTTATTAATTACCGATAAGGAATCAAGTCCTGCCCCCGAATAGATAAGGGCTGTGTTTGTCGAACTGGCCGTTGCCGCCGGCGCTGTGACGATATTGCCGTCAAACTGATTATCGATGGCATTGGCAGCTAATTCAATAACTCTCGTATATGCCGTAGTGGCCGAGCTTTGCAAGGTCATGTTTTTAAACCTGAGATGGTCAGCGCCATCGAGTTTTATCACATAATTGGTCGTCGTATTGGTAGTATCCTGCAATACCACATCGGTATTAACTCCTGTCAACGATTGGAAAGTAATGGTATTGATGGCTGAAGCCCCCGGAATCTCTGAAATTACTAAGCGTTCATTATACATTCCTGATTGTACATTAAAAGTTACAGGACCACTTATACCGCATGTTTGCATGGCTGTCAGTGCATCCGAAAATGTTGTAAAATCACCTGTTGGGCCAATGGCATAAATTCCGTTCAAAATATTGCTGCATGCATAAAATGAGATGCTTGCTGTATCATTTGCAGTATTCTCATCGGTGCTGTCATTGGGTAATTCTGTCCACGCCCTGACAGTATGATTACCTGTAGTGCTCACATTGACATTACCCATAGTAATGACGCCCGAAACTACATCCTGCAAAAGCACTCCCGTCCAGTTATAGGAAGGTGTTTGCAATGCACCGTCCACTTCCCAGGCTATCGTTACTTTTTTCAGGGAGTCTGCAGCAAAATTTTTAAAATTCAAGGTTACCGGATAATTGGTATTGGTCAGCAGGGTTCCTGTGGGCCCGAGTATTTGTGTTACCCCTGCATCAAAAGTATAATTGGTTGCGACCAGCCCAATTTTTATGTTCGGGCGATACTTATATGAGGACGTTGTTGCGTTCAACACAGTGGACGCAGTGATCGTTGACCCTACATAAGCAATAATTTTGTCAGCCGTCCCGCTGGAATATTTCCAGTCAAATTTGTCGGTCGTCCAAGGCTGTGTTCCGGAATATCCTGCTCTGGTGGCGATTTCAAGACTACCTCCGGTATAAATAAAAGGTGTCTGGAGAGTAAATTCAACCCATCCGCTTACCGGAGGTATTTGTTGGGCAGTTGAAGAATATACAAGGGTATGGGATGTCAGAATACTGCCCCATGTGGTGGTGGTGGGCAGCGGGGGAACGTTGGAGGTGTTCGCCATATAAATCGAAAAAGTTATCGGGTTAGAGTTTGAGGCGCCGGCACCGTTTTTATCAAAGGATAATGTGGTTATCGTAGCTCCGGGTAATATTCCCGCGGCAGCTAATTCTGCTGCGGTATAAATAATGTTTGAAATGGAGTTGGCGGTGGTAGAGGTACTGCTGAAACGATAAAGAGGGCAATAAAGCGTATTGCCCGGAACTAAATTTTCGCTCCCGATAAGAATCTGGCTGGGCCCTTGTTTTATATAAAACCACAGATCAGGGCCGTTGACGGTATTCTGTAAGGCAGAATTATCCGAAGCAAATACATGGTAATCTATTCTGTTGTTATAGGTATGACTGGGAATCGTGCCCTTATAAGTACTGTCGGAAACCCATACCATAGGAATGTACTGATTGGCACCGTTGTTTAGCTGATAAACGATATAAGCTGTATCAATACCGGAAACATCCGTAATGGTAGCATGAATATCAAAAGGCCCGGTATTGAGCACCGTATCCTGGATGATGGGGGCCTTCATGGTAATTTTCGGAGGTAATAATTCGGATATACCCCCGACCACTAAAATATCGTCGAGGTACCAGCCATGGCAAACATCATTGCTGACATTGCCGCGTAAGGCAAACCGTATCTGCACATTGCTGCTGTTCGCTGCCAGAGCAGTGATATCAAACATTTCGTACCTCCACCAGTTTTGCTGGGGCTTGATGGTGTCATTGGCGGCTACCCAGTCAACAGGATATGTGGCAGCACAGAATCGGTACGACTGGTTTAAGAACTGAGAATTGCCCGGATTGATATATTGCGTGGTGAGTTTTATCCACGGACCTCCATTTACAGATATTTCTACCTTGGCCGTATCAAATATTTCCACCTTGCAGATATGTGCAAATTTCAACAATACATTGTTCGACCCAACAGTGCTGAACGGCTGTGTGGTCAGATATGAGATGCTGTTGACCGGAGTTTTAAGCGAGTCGCACTGGGTTCCTGAATAGTATAATCGCGTATTGATGGCAAAGGTAGGTGAACCCGTCGCTGTAACACTGTCCGGACCACTTCCGGGATCAAAATTCTCATGAAAATGAATTGTTTGGGCAATAGCTAATGTTGATATTGCAAATAACAACATTACAAGTAGTAGTTTTTTCATAGGTAATGATTTTTATATAATTAAATATTTATTTAACAATAAACCCCGCTAATAAAACCATGATTTTTTCCAGGGGAAATGTCACGTTTTTTTTAACTTGGTAATCAAAACATTCATATTTAAGTATGGCATATTATTACTTAGAATTTGTTTTAAATTAGAGCCTTCGTTTTTCGACAAGGACGTTCAACATCGACACCAATCCTGAAGTGTTCCTGACCAGCTGTATATGTCATTAAAGTCCAGAAATTTACATATCTTACTTCAGGAATTTTGGAGACAGCAAATCTATATTCCTTTATCATAATATCATGATGAAATAACATATATTCAATTCAAAACAGTTCCTAAAGCAAATATATGAAATTTTTTGAGAAAAGAAAATTAATTTTGAGAAAATGAAAATCAACGGGAGCTTATTCATAATACTTCTAACACAACATGCACCGGATTAATCAGTTGATATAAACAACGAAGGCAGCCTGTGTGCTGCCTTCGTTGTTTAACAATCAATACCGCTTATCTGGCAATCACCATACGTTTTGTCTGCTTTTCTCCCTGGTAGGAAACAGAGTAGAAATAGATACCATCGGGCAGCATTGCCGCATTCAGATTTATACGGTTCTCGCCTTTTACGACATCCATATCTTCGGCTCTGATCGCCTTACCCAACACATCGTACATCTCAAAACGCGCCCGGTCACTTTCAGGCACATAAAATACAATATCCGTTAGATTGCCTGCAGGATTCGGAACATTCTGATACAGGACAAAACCCGAATAATCATAAGATTCAATACCTACCTGACCGTATGGATATATACATACCTGGTCGTTCAGCGAATTAGCATCGCCGGTAAGGGTAGTCTTGGCACATAAGCTGTAATTACCGATCGGTGACACATTAAGTGTCGTAAAGGCGTAATCAACAGAGTCGCCGCCATTCAGTGTGCCCGTCCATACGCCGGCTCCAACCTGAACAGAATTGCGCAGGTACACCAGCGGGATGGAAGTTTCAACACCTAAACCATAATTTTTGATACGCACTTTCACCGTGTCGGCCTGCCCGAATATTGTTGTCGCTCCCGGAGCCAGTATTGCAGAAATACCAACATCGTGAGGTGCGGGTGTGGTTCCGAACGAGGCACAAATCGTATCGTTAAACGTGTAAATATCGCCTGTCGCTTTGGTAAAAGCGCAAAGGTTATAGGTGGTTGCAGGAGATGCATAAGTACTGCTGAATGTATAGTTTACCGTATTACCCGGTGTCAGCGAACCCGTCCATGTTTCAGAAGTAACGGCGCCATTATTTACCACATACCGCACAGGGAATGAAGTAAGGTTGGCCGTTCCAAAGTTTTTAATAGTCACCTGCACGGTCACAGGGCTTCCGGTCTGGGTGGCAGCATTAGGCTGTAATATGGCTATCACCCCCGCATCCTGTGGTATCGGTGGAGCCGTGATGGCAAAATTGTCAATAGCCCATCCTTCATTGACACCCGAAACGTCTGAGAAGAATTTAAATCTGAACTGAACCGGCGTTGTAGCATTTACAATATTAGGTATGGCCGTAAGCCGGTATTTTGAATATACATATCCGTTTGAACTTCCAGCCCAGCAAGGGAATCCTGATGCTGTGGAATTATACCAGTTCACACCATTAGGATCAGCAAGGGTTCCCAGGGTGGTCCATGTTCCGTTATTGATAGAATATTCAACCTGACCGCCGTCATAATTTGTCTCTGTATCATACCAATGCCAGAATTCAAGATAAGCGCTGTCGACACCCGTAAACATGAATAAGGGCGAATACAGGTATTCTATGGCGCTGTTGATATAATCTCCGTCAAGATTGGTCACCCAGGCATGTGTCGGGCTGTAAGCCGAATCTATCAGAGTGGCTGCAGGCACACCCCATTCCCAGAGGTTGGATGTACCGGCGCCAAACCATGTCACAAGGCCTTCATAATCGTCGCTGTAAGGAACATTATAAAAAGGTACGCCGGTAATATGATTTACCGCCGTATCGTTGACATGATCGCCATCGGCGCTCAGCCCGGTATAGGCATACAAATCAAAAGCGCCGGCAGGGATGGTCATCGGTGCGGTGAATGTAAGGGTGGTGGTATCCTCGGGGTTTAAAGTTCCGGTCCATGTTTGGGTGACCGGGGTTCCTGTTAATCCTAACCTGTATGAAACCGGTATGCTGTGTAAAGTATCAGTGCCAAAGTTTTTGATCCTTGCCTTAACCACTGCGGAACTTCCCGCCGGGGCCTGTACTGCAGGCGTCTTGATCAGCTGAACTCCCGCATCCTGCGGATAAGGCAATGTGATGGCGAAATCATCAACCGAAACACCATCATAATTTACCGAACCATCGGATGTAAATACAAAACGGAACCTGACCATCGGTACGTTATTCAATATACCCAGCTTATACTCACAATACTTCCATCCTGAAGAAGTACCGGTCCAACCGGGTTGATTGCCGGAGGAAACTATCGTTTCATCATTGTACCAATTCAAGCCCTGAGGGTCGTTATAAATACCGAGAACATTCCAGGTAACGCCATTGTCCGTAGTATAATCTATACGTGTTCCATCATAACCACTTTCTACATTGTAATTGATCCAGAATTTCATACGGGCATTGACGGCAGATGAAAAATCAAAATACTGCGTATAAAGCATGGTATTGGCGCTGACGAAATAATTGGTGTCTAAGTTGACATCCCATGCATTAGGGGCAGAATGAACGCTATTCGTGGTACCGTAGCCCGGTTGTCCGAGTTCCCATTTGGTAATGCTTGTGCTTGTAGCATTTGTTTGAGACCAATATACCACAGGCCCGTCAAAGTTATCGTAATAAGGCAGCGTGCTCGAAATCACTCCGAAAGGAGTAATACACAGGGTGTCATTTCCATGATTGGGGTCCGTTGTCAGAGAAGTATAGGCACAAAGATCAAATCCAAGGCTGGGAACCGTGAAGGTTTGGGTAAAAGTCACCGTATCGGTACCATTCGGCAACAAGGAGCCTGTCCAGGGCTGGGTTGCCTGTACCACACCGTTAACTGAATATGCAAGGTTGAGGGAAGTCAGGGTGTCTGCACCAAAATTCCTGAAGATGACGCTGACAGTTTCAACCGTATTGGAAACAAGCTGATTGGCAGGTTGCAAGAATGCTATGACACCGGCATCATATAAGGGCGTCCCATGAAAATTCTTACAAACCGTATCATTAAAAGCATAAATATCTCCGGGAAGCTGAGTCCTGGCACAAATCGTATTTGCATTAGCCGTGACGGTAATATCCGGTAAAACAACCGTATCTGTTGCAAGCGGTAAAATATCGCCACCATTCCATATCAACGACTGTACGGCGCCTCCGTTATGGGAATAAGCAACCATCATGTTTGAAGTGTTGTGAATGGTATCGGAACCGAAATTTTTAATGATAACACGTACCGGTACGGATTCTCCTTCCGTTTCGGTGGCTAACGGTTCAATGACAGTTATGGCGCCGGCATCATGAGGTATCTGGGGTGATATCATCACGGTGTAATCTTCTGTTTCACCATATAAATAATTTCCGCAGGGTTCCACATTAGAGGCAACCGTAGTCTGTTCCGCTACAACCCTCATTCTTAGAGGCAATCCTATCACTGCTGTTACAGGAATAGTAATATTTCCGGTAACCGTGGGGGCTGTTGCCGTGGCCAGAGCTCCAAATACTAATTCGGCGGTAGGATCAAGCACACCATCCCTGTTGTAGTCTATAAAGGTTTTCACATACGTACTTGAAAATGTAGTATGAGAAATAATGCTAACCGAGATCGGGTAAGTATTGGCTGAATTCAGCTGAACCGCAGGCAGCGATGCGGTGAAGTCAGAATAGCCATTGATGGCTGAAGCATTGTTTGTAACCGGCACAGCAATGCCATTGTTAATATTACTGAGGGTAACATTACCAATATCGCCATAACTGGTCGGTGATGTGGAAGTAGAGGTGCAGTAAGCCAGCGGCTGGCATATCACGGTCTTTTGAGCAGTATCATTAACATGCGTTGCATCGCAGGCCATATCGGTATACACTTCGATAACATGTGTGCCTATTACAGAAAGGTCGGCAGTTACGGCAAAAGTAAACACAGCGGTATCGTTTGAAGCCACAGGCCCCTGAACGGTATCATTAACCGGAGTTCCACCATTGACAGTATAATGTATAGGAACTTTAACGGCCGGTGCCGATCCATAGTTTCTGATTTTCACTGTGACCGGTTCAGTTGTCGATAACTCTATACCCGTATTGGGTTCATAAATATCAAGAACGCTGACATCACAGGCCGGAACACCCGATACAAAAACAGTGTCTGCCACACGGGTACTGGTACAGCCGCTTCCACCAGAGCCAACCACCCAGTCGTAGAAATAATAATAGTATTGCGGATAGCCCGTGAAACTGTTTCCTGTAATAGAAATAACACCCGGCAAGGTATACGGATATGCAGCTCCATCCGTATTTCTGTATAAGGAAACTCCGGGGCTCGCACTGTTAAAGCCCATCCGGTAATTTGTTCCTGCCGGCAAATCATAATCTACAGGAATATATGTTTTAACATTCGGGGTTGTAACCGGATAAGTTATGGTGGTCAGCACGGTGCCCGAGCTGTTGGCAATATATAAAACCACATCGCCGGAAGCGCCGGGATAGACATAAACCCCTTTAATATTAACGATCGATGACAAAACATCAAAAATCAGATAATATGAATAATCAACGGCGCCACCACCTCCGATGGTATTATCAAAAGGCCCGACATGCTGATCCAGTGATCCTGACACCGCCTCAGCATAATATACGGTTGTATTATAAAGCACAGGCGTAGTGAAATAGGCGGAATTGGATATGGCAGTACCGCCTGTAGGAACATCAAACCAGCTTACTGAATCACTGGAAACCGCATGTATGGTTCCGGTAGTGGCATAAGGTATGGTGATGTTTGCCACGGCAGGAGCCGGAGGAGTATAAAGCATATCGAACAAGCTGTGCAGGGTATCGTTGGCCGGATAAGGATCACCGGCGAGTTCGATATAGGTAACCAGATTAAAGGTCGTATCAAGATTGGCCTGAGATAATCCGGTGGTCAGCGGTGAGGTGAATGTGTAGGGTACGGTATCTCCCGGATAAATAGTACCGGGTATGATCTCCGACACTACGGGGCTACCATTCACCGTATAGTTGACAGTGAGGTTACCGGTCAGGGTATCCATACCGTTATTGGAAACCAGCACGGAAATATTGGCTACACCGTCATTGCATCCTGCAACAGGTGAAGTAACCGATACAATGGAAGCTTCTTTGGGATACAGTGAGAGGAAAGCCGTATCCGGAACACGGGCGCTGGGACAGCCTGATTTATCATACAGCACCGTTCCGTTAAAACCTCTCGGGACATTAATATCTCCGAATAAGCTGCAAAGTCCCACACCGGAGGTTAATTTCAGATCCGTATTCGTATAAGTGGTGACGGATGTTAAACTCGAGTAGGTAGCATTAAAATAAAGGTATACACCGGTAACCTGCCCGGATAGAACAAGAAAATCATCAACATCCACGTAGGTCATTGCACCCGTAGCAGTGCTGGATGCATTATAGGTGCCCAAAAGGGTCCAGGCGGCCGGTGTGATTTCCGAGCCGCTGTAACTTCCCTGCTTGGTATAAACCCCTACCGTAAAAGCTCCGGCAACATTAGGCCTGACATTAAAACCGGTAACTGAAAGATTCGAACCAAGGGGTTCCAGATCAAACATATTTCCGCCCGCACAGGTGGTAGATCCATTGAAAACTGTATTCAAAGAATCACTTCCGGACATCGTGGAAACTTCTGCATAATAGACGCCCATGTTGAAAAGAGGCGGTGTAACAAAAGTATGACCCGTTCCGACCACAACTCCCCCTACCGGAACATCATACCAATATACTGAATCGGGTGAAATTGCCTGAAGTGTCGCCGATGTGCCGAAAGAAACCGTATCATTTATGGTTACCGGTGGATTGGGTACATGCATGGAATTGATCATCGCTGATAAGGTATCATTCGTCTGGAACGGATCACCGGCCAAACTAATCCAGGTAGTCAAGGGGAATATCGAATCACTGGCCAGTACCTGAAGATCGACTGTCTGGCTGAAAGAAAAATCAATGGTATCACCAGGAACAATGGTATCCGTAATCAGCTCTGATATCACAGAACCTCCATTAAATACATAGTAACCTGAAAAATTGCCCTGTATGGTATCGGAGCCGGTATTTTTAATCTGCAGGGTAACGGGTTCCGCATTCGACAACCCACACCCCGTTTGAGGTGACACTATGGATAATAATGCCGCTTCCTGTTCGGGCACATAGGAAATATTTATATCATCAATATAAATATTGTAAGCATTTGCAATGCTGTAGGCGTGCCAGCCGAAATAATATGAACCTGTAGCCGGAACAATAAACTGCGCGCTGGCTTTCTGGTAAGTTGTAACAGCAAATGAAGGTAAAGATACCAGCATAGTGGTCATTGCCGCCGGTGTAGCCGAAGTCCCCAGCTTTAATTCCATACTTTCGATATCGGTAGTATTCTGAGATCTGTACCAGAATTCTATTTTGTAAGTGGATCCTGCCATTAAGGGGAAGCAACGTGAAAACAGCCAGTCGTCAGCGGTATTGGATGAATTATAATTGTACCTGGCGCTGTTTGAGCCTGTACGGCTGTACGTAGTACTTGAGTATGGATAAGTCCATGTTGTATTGTCGCCATTGACATCCAGTTTAGACCACAAGGAAACATCTTCGCTCGCCTCAAAACCCATGGTATAATTATTTAGAGATAAATCGAAACCCGTGTTTACAAGGTAATTATTTACCGTATCATTGGCCGGCAAGGTATCACCGGGAACCTTAATATAAGCGTCAAAGGTATAATCGCCATAAACAGACATGTCTACCGTTTGTGCAAAAGTATACGAATAGGCTGAATCCGGCTGGATGGTATAGTAGAGTGTTTCATGTACCGGGGTGCCGTTGTTCATAACATAATATAAATCCGTAGTGTCTATCGGCATAGCCCCGGTATTTTTAAACCGGACGGTCACCGGTTCCGCATTGGTGAGTGAACAACCCGTAACAGGCGCTATTATCGAAACACAGGCTCCGTCATGATCCGGAACAATTGAAATGTTAATATCATCAATAAAATGATAATAAATCGAGGGAGGACTGCTTGCCTGCCATCCGAAATAATATACACCAGTAACCGAAGGCGCCACCTGGCATACCACCTGCTGATAGGTGGTATTTGTAAATCCTGATAATGTCAGCAGGGTGTTGGTCATTCCGGCAGGTGTTGCTGAATTGCCAAACTTTAATGCTGCGGTTTGCGGGTAGGACGCACTTTCAGCACGGTACCAGAAACTGATCTGATATCTCTTCCCGGCCTCTAAGGTAAAGCAACGGCTAAACATCCAGTCAGTCAATGTATTACTCGAAGAATTATAAAAACGGGCGCTGTTGGAACCGGTATGAGCATAACCTACATAAGGTATTTGATAAGTATAAGTTCCTCCATTTTCGCTGAAAACGCTCCAGGCTGAATAATTCTCCGATGCTTCAAACCCCATTGTATACGGGCCGCTGTTAAAATCATAGCCATTTTCAATAACCCGTGTAGCGGTATCGTCCAATGGAATCAGGTCTCCGATGGCATGGATATATACTTTCAGTGTGTGTGCTCCGGTGGCAGACAGATCCAATTGTTGTGCAAAAGTATAGGTATATGTGGAATCCGGTAGTATTGTGTCGTATACTGTTTCATGCACGGGGGTGCCATTATCCAGGATGTAATAAACCTCAGTAGTGTCGATAGCCCCGAGGCCTGTGTTCTTAATTTTTATCATGAGGGTTTCATTGGCCGTTAATCCGCAGGAACTTAAGGGTTGGGTAACGGCAGTGATGCCCAGGTTACGCGCAGGAATATCAAACTCATAAGCTCCAATATCAGGTTGAGTAGCATTGCGCGGGTTACCCTCTATATCGCCGGTAATGCCGGTTATGGGTGTGGCATGGGCATTGATGGCCGATGACAAGGTATGGAGATCGGTCGGGGAGAAAAAAGAAGGTTGGGCTGAAACAGAATTGGTGTCCTTTGCACTGGCAGTTTTCCAGGCAGCAAGGTTGGCGCGTAACGCACTCCAGTACCCTAAATTCGTACCGGTTGAAAACAGGTCATTGTAATCCGAGGCGCTGACCATGGCCGGTGTGCCAACATAAAACGACACACCGCTCGTATTTGCTCCTGTATAGGCAAAAATATTATTTTTAAATCTATGATTCAGGTAGGTAGTGCCTCCATATAAGTACATGGCTCTCGCAGTCGAATAATTAGTATAGACATTTACACTGTTGTAATATATATTCTGGTAAGAACTATAATTGTCATAGATACCATATGTGGTAGTGGAGCCGCCAATGCTAATGGCATTATTGGCAATCAAACCGGGCTTCCCCGCCACACCGTCGCAATAATATACCTGTATGCCATATCCGCCGTTAGCCATGACAATTTTATTTTTCAGGATTTGCATATTATTATCGCAATAATAAGTATAAATTCCGTTGAAAGGTGTATAGCCTGAATTGGTAGTAATAGTGTTCCCGCTAATAACAGGGGCATTATGATAACCTAAATAGATACCGCTGAGATACTGGTTTGTGAACGTGTTATTGGTAATACTGGTTTTGTTTTCAAGTGCTGTGGAGCTTCCGCCATAAAAATATATGCCGTAGGAGCCACCTGTAAATGTGTTATTGTTGAAAACAGATAATGAGTCTATTGATGTTGTGCCCGATGCTGAGTTTACCAATGCGATATTAACGGAATTAAGGGCGGTATCCTTACCTATAATTCTGTTTCCATCAAACTGATTATTGATGGCATTTCCGTTTATTGCAAGGACACAGGCATATGCTTTACCGGTACTCCTCAGCGTCATGTTTTTAAACCTGAAATGGTCCGCTCCGTCGAGTTTAACTACATAATTACCTGAAGACGTTGTGGCATACCTTAAGGTAACATCAGTGTTCACGCCTGTCGATGACTGGAATGTGATGGTGTTTGTATCAGAAGCGCCGGCAATTTCCGGGAAATTAAGCTGCTCCGTATAGGTACCCGGTTGAACATTAAAAATAACCGGTCCGCTGACATGGCAATTCTGCATAGTGATCAGCGCTGTACTGAAGTTTGGGAAATCAGCGCCCGATGGCCCGATCGTGTATGGTCCGCTGAGGGAAGAGGCACAGGCATAAAAGGAGAGGGAAACAGTATCATTACTTTGATTCTGATCCACACTGTCATTGGGTAGTTCTGTCCATGCCCTGATGGTATGTAAACCCGTAGTTGAGACATTAATATTACCCATATTCAGTGTTGTTGAAACAACATCCTGCATCAGCACGCCGGTCCAGTCATATGGGGTTTGCAGAACGCCGTCCAGTTTCCATGCTATAGTAACTTTTTTCAAAGTATCAACAGCGTAGTTTTTAAAGTTCAGTGTTACAGGGTAATTTACTCCCGTATTGAGCAAACCCGTCGGGGTAAGTATTTGATATACCCCGGCATCCTGTGAAAAATTTGCAACAGGAAATGTAAATTTGATGTTGGGCCTGATTTTAGAATTTCCATCATACAGCGGAGGTGTTTCGCTATCGGCATAACCATATACGACAAGCACATCAGAACCGGAACTGTAATCCGTTCTGTACACATTATACTGATCGCCGGAAGCACAGTAATTACCATTATCTCCCCATAATACCTCGACAATCAGATTGTCGGTGCCATTATATGAAAAATCATTAATATCAAAGGTGTGCCAGCCCGTAGTGGCCATCTGATAGTAATCTGCACTTGAAAACACTGTGGTGGCCGAGGTCATATCTTCATAAGCCGTACCTAATGTGGTCAATGACGTTGGCTTTATTTTTATCGTGAAATTCAGCAAATGCCGGTCGAGAGGTTCTGCGGTTATGTAACTTAAATTGAACGCCAGATGAGTTATAGCTCCCGATTTATTGATCTCGGAAGCCTTGTACAGCATCTGAGATCTGTTATTTTCATAATAATTGTCAAAAGGGTAATAATTGTTCGTAGTGACTGTTCCTGTGCCAATAACAACTTCAGGCGGCCCCTGTTTGATAAAGAACCAGTAGTCGCTGCTGACAACAGAATTATGATTGGGAGCATTATCAAAAGCAAATACCTTGTAATCTATCCTGTTTTGATAAGAATAACTTGGGATAGTGCCGGTATAAGTACTGTCCGAAACCCATAACATGGGAATGTACTGGTTTGCTCCTCCGTTTAATTTATATTCAATATAAGCCGTATCGATACCCGAAGCATCCTTAATGTATGCGCTTACATTAAAAGGCCCTGTGGTGTATATGGTATCCTGAAAAACAGGAGGTTTCATAGTTAGTTTGGGAGGAAAAAGTTCAGAAACTGCGCCAATGACATTAATATCATCAATATACCAGCCATGATTTCCCTGGCTGCCGTCGCCGTTGTCTATAAGTGTAAAACGAACCCTGACGTTGCTGGCATTTCCGGCAATGGCAGAAATATCAAACATTTCGTTTTTCCACCAGCTCTGCTGGGGTTTTTCCGTAGGGGTACCCGGCAGCCAAACCAAAGGATAAGTACCTGCCGAGAAATGATACGTCTGTGCAACAAATTGCGATCCGGGCTGGTTGATATACTGCGTGGTAAGTTTTATCCACGGGCCGCCGTTGACCGAAACCTCCACCTTTGCCGTATCCTGCAATTGTACTTTACAGATATGGGAAAAATTCAGATAAACAACCGGATAGCCAACGGTACTGAAGGATTGCGTGGTCAGATAGGAAGTGTCCCCAACAGCAGCATAGCTGGAGTCGCATTGTGTTCCCGAATGAAACAAACGGGCGTTGATCGCAAACAATGGATTCCCGCTTGCGGTCACACTGTCTGCGTTACTTGCCGGTTCAAAGTTTTCGTGAAAAACAACAGTCTGCGCATTAGTCATAGTCGCCGTAATTAGCAACATCAATAAAAATAAAAACTTTTTCATAACCTATTTTTTTAATTATTATTTCTGTTAATAGTCACACAAAAATACATTATATCATTAATAAAAGCTCGATTCGTTGCAAATAAACAGTTAAAATATGTTAATTCATAAAAACAAAGTATATATGATGGGTTGTACAATGCTGTTTTCACGTAATAACATATTACCCACAACGATCTATACCGATACGGTATCTGCAAAACGTCCATTTATTAACAATAAACCGAAATCACTGGCAGTATAATGTAAAACTAAAATTCCGGACTTCTCCCCTTGCCGGAAGCCTGTTCAATTTATTGTCGTATAGAATACTATTCAAAATACCGTCATAAACCTTTTTTAGTAAATCAAATAACTAAAACTGATTTAGTACATATTTATCATGCAGCAATTAGCAAGAAATTACAGCACGACAAAACAAGCCATTTATTTCTTATCCGTTAGCTGCTGATATAGCAACCCGTTCCTCAAATTCAAAAAGTCACGCCACCTTACCTTACCACGATCATCCTCCTGGTGAGCTTTTTGTTTGAATATTCCACCGAATAAAAATACACTCCGGAAGGAACATCGCGGATATCCAAATCCATCCTGTTCTCTCCCCGCACTGCATCAAACTCTTTTCTCATCAGCACTTGTCCGAAAATATCGGAAAGTTCAAAGCCGGCAGAACCGGTCGTCGGGACATAAAACAATATTAATGTGCGGTCCATAGCCGGATTGGGAATGTTTTGCAACAGTTCAAAATGCGTGTAGTCGTAGTCTTCTATTCCTGTTCCTATAGGATAAATACATATCTGATCATTAAGAGGATCAGCATCACCTGTCAATATTGTTTTTGCACAAATGTTATAGTTTCCGGAAGGAGATATAAAGGTGGTGGCAAAAGTATAATCCGCAGAATCTCCCGCAGCTATGGTTCCGGCGTAAGTTCCGGCACCGGTCTGGACAAAATTGCGGAAATATACTACTGAAATCCCCGATTGTGGCGCTGTTCCATAATTTTGGATCCGGACTGACACCGTAACGGGATCTCCGGGTGTGGTGACCGTTCCCGGCGTAAGGATCTTTGAAATTCCCAGGTCATTAGCCGCTGGTGAGGTGGTAATGGTAGTGCACAGGGTATCGTTGGCCCAATATATATCTCCGTTTCTCCTCGTAAAGGCACAGAACGAATAGGCGGTTCCTGGGGAAGTGTAGGGTGTGGTAAACGTATAATTCACTGTCTGCCCTGGCTGCAGGGCACCATACCATGTTTCAGCCACGACGGCACCACCGTTGACAAAATAACGCACAGGAACTTTCTGCAAGGTATCCGTTCCATAATTCCGTATTACTACCTGTACCGTAACAGAACTTCCCGTCATGACCGGTGAAGCCGGATGGATGATCCCGGAAATACCAGCATCCTTTGGAATTGCCGGAGCTGTTATCGCAAAATCATCAATGGCCCAACCGTCATAATTACATACAGAGGTATTTGAATTGAACTTATACCGGAAACGGACAGGTACTGTAGCATTAATAATTGCCGGAACAGAAGTCAGGCGATACTTCGAATATACATAGCCCGATGAATTCCCTGACCAGCAAGGCAGACCACCCACCAATGCGTTGTACCAGTTCACCCCCTGCGGATCTGCCTGAGAGCCCAGGATCACCCATGATGTCCCGTTATTAACGGTATATTCTATAAGTCCGTAATCACTGCCGCTCTGTGTGTGATACCAATGCCAAAATTCCAGGTAAGCGCTGTCAACTCCGGTAAAATAGAACCATGGTGAATACAGGTAACTCGTCGCATTATTTATATAATTACCGTCAATATTTGTTTTCCAGGCATGTGCAGGACTATGGGCTACATTTATTGGTGAAGAGGAAGGCGCTCCGTATTCCCATAGGTTGGGGACACCATAACTCACCCAGTAATTATCTGCCTCAAGACTATCACTGTATGGAACGAAATATTTGGGGACACCCATGATCCGGGCACGGCAGGTATCGTTAAGGTGGTCACCGTCACCGGTAAGCTGCGTGTAGGCATAAATCGTGAACTCGCCGGCAGGCACAGTGAACGGTGTTGCAATGGTGACCATGGCCGAATCGTTCGACAACAGTACGCCTGACCAGTTAAATGTGATTACGGGCCCTGCCGCGTTTATTTTATAGGCTATCGGTACACTTTGTAATATACTGGTACCATAATTACGCAGACGAACTTTTAACTGAACTGATGAACCGGCCTGTGCCATAACTTTGGGGTCACTCACGGCCTCCACGCCAACATCTTTAAGAGTAGGTTTATAAATTGCAAAGTTATCTATCGAAAGACCAACGCCATTGGTAGAAGCATCGGATGAAAACACAAAGCGGAACCTTACGACAGGTATATTATTTAATACTGACAACTTATAATAACATGACCTCCATACTAAGGTATTCCCTGACCATCCGGGTTTGCTGCTGGATACCAGGGATGCCGTATTATACCAGTTCGACCCGTTGGGATCGCTGACTATGCCCAGCACATTCCAGGTGCTTCCCGTATCTGTAGTGTATTCTATTCTGAATCCATCAGCGCCGTTTTGTGAATTCAGATTAAACCAGAACTTCATCCTCATATCCACAGCATTGGAAAAATCAAAGTTCTGGGTATAGAGCATTGAATTGGCGCTGTTGCCATAGGGTTCACTCAGGTTGATGTCCCATGAACTCCATGGGGAAAAGGCGCTGTTGGTGGTTCCGTATGAAGGCTGGCCCAACTCCCATACTGATCCTGCTGAAGATACGGCCATCCAGTTCACAATGCCATCATCAAAATTGTCATAGTAAGGCAACGCACTGGTAAACACCCCATAAGAGTTCTGATAAAGGGTATCGTTGATGTGGTTTGAATCTGCAGGGAAAGAAGTGTATGCACAGATCGTGAAACCTGCCGAAGGCACAGCATAGGTCTGTGTGAAAGTAATAGTATCATAGGAATTGGGCAGAAGTGAACCGGTCCAGGGCTGTGTGGCCTGCAAAACTCCGTTCAGCTTATAACACAGGTTTATCGAAGTAATAGCGCCTGCGCCAAAGTTTTTCATGACCACCCTGACCGGGGATAAAGATCCGGAAACAGATTGCGAACCGGGTTCCAGTATTGCTACAATTCCGGCATCATGCAAAGGCGTCCCGGCAAATGTTTTACAATAGGTATCATTAAATGTATTGCTGTCGCCTGCAAGTTGCGTGTATGCGCACAGCGTGTTCAGATTGGGCATGACGATGAGGTTGGGTAGTGTTGCGGTATCGGATTGAAGCGGAGGAATATCACCTCCGTTCCAGATTGCCGTTTGCGGCGCCTGCCCGTTATGGGTGAAAGCGACCACCATATTCGAAGTGTTCCGGATCGTATCAGTACCGAAGTTCCTCACAATAACTTTCACCGGTATCACGGCTGCTTCACTTTCCACAGCCGATGGCTGAATAATTCCAATAACGCCGGCATCATGGGGGATTTGCGGGGAAATGAACAGAAAATAATCTTCGGTTTCACCGTAGGAATAGGTTCCGCAGGGATTAGCGGTTCCCGCCCTGTCCATGACAATCCTCATCCTGGTGTTCATACCGGTCACCACGCCCGTCACAGGTATTGATATGGTACCTGATACAGTGGGGCTTGTCGAGGAAATGGTAACTCCCGAAAATGCCATTTCGGCAGGGGTATCAAAAACCCCGTTCCTGTTATAGTCAATGTAAGCTTTTACGCCGGTAGGATAAAAAGTATTGCCGCTTTCGATCTGTGAAACCGAGAACTGGTAATTCGAGCCTACTGTGACCGGCGTGGCCGGCAAGCTGGTGTAATCGGTGTAATTATGCGTTACCGTTGTATTGCCAAGTACCGGTAAGGGATTACCATTGTTAAGGGTTCCAAAGGTAACATTTCCGATATTTTCATACAGGTAAAGCGAATTGGAAGCACAGTATGGTATCGGGCTGCAGACAACGTCTTTATGTAAAGTATCATTAATATGAGTCAAATCACAGGACAGGGTTGTGTACACTGAAATGTTATAAGTTCCATACGCCGATAAGTCAGCATGTGTGGCAAACGTAAACAATGCGGTATCATTGGAAGCTACGGGACCCGGGATGACCTCTGTTACCACAGCACCACCGTTTATCGAATAATGTACCGGAATATTACTTGCGGGAGCTGTCCCGTAATTTTTAACCTTAACCGTGATAACTTCATCATCGGTGAGGTCTATGGCGGAGTTGGGAGCATAAATATTCACTACGCTCATGTCACAGGCAGGAACGCCCGTAACAAATACAGTATCCGGCATCCGTGCGCTGGCGCATCCCGAGCCGGAACCTTTTACGACTACCGAATCAATATACCATCCGTCGCTGGCAACAGAACCGTCGGTATAAAAAACGAAGGCGATACGCATTGAATCCGCACCCGCCGTGTTGATAGTGCCGGCATGTGACTGATAGGGCGCGGTATTTGAATAGGAATAGTAGGTACCGCTGGAACATGAGTGTGCCATGGGTTCATAACTTATGGAATACGAGCCTGTATAAGATCCGGTGGTCAGTGTGAGAGGTGTCCATTGGTTATTATTTAGCTTATACATAACATAACCGTGGTCACAACAGGATTCTGTGGTATATCTGTGCCGGTATTTCAGCGTTACCGTGGAGGCGCCGGACAAATTAATCACTGGGGATTTAAGCACCTGACTGGACGTGGTTCCCACATCCTGTGCAAAAGCTGCACCGGTACCGCCGTCACTCGCCCAGACCCAGGTGGTTGAAAATCCGCATGATGCGGTTGATGTCCATCCTTCAAGGCCGGAATTGAATGTCCAGTAGCTGGTGCCTCCGGTGGCATAGGCCTCAGCATAATAGACAGTATTATTATAAATCAGTGGCGTAACATACGTAGATGTATTTGCCAAAGGAGTACCGCCCGTGGCAACATCATACCATCGAATGGAATCTGCTGAAACAGCATGTAATGTGGCTTGAGTGGCATAGGGAACTGTAACATTGTTCACTACCGGCACAGCGGGGGTATAAAGCAATGTCAGGGATTCCGTTGTGGTGTCATTTTGTAAAAAGGAATCGCCGGCCAGCACAACATATGCCGTAATATTATATACGGAATCCTGATTCGATTGTGAGAGGCCTGTCATGAAAGGTGCCGTAAAAGTAAAAGTTGTTGTATCTCCCGGTAAAATGGTGTTTGTCACAGGCTGGGTTTGCGGGCTGCCTCCATTAATGGTGTAAGCTGCTGTCAGATTCCCGTTAATAGTGTTTAATCCGTTGTTTCTGATTTTTATGGAAATATTTTCAGACCCTCCAACACAACCATCCACAGGCGACACAATGGAAATAGCCGAAGCATCATAAGGATTCAGCTGAACGAAGGCGGTATCAGGTATTCTCGGACTGGCACATCCGCCCATTCCTCCGCTGACGGTAACTTCATCAATAAACCAGCCGGTGGAGGCAACTGAACCATCCGAAGTGAATACAAAAGCAAGCTGTATCGTTGACGCCCCCCCATTAGAAATATTACCGGAACTTGTGATATAGGCCGACTGTGTTCCCGCATAACAGCTTTTTGTATTGGAAACACAAGAATTCAGCGGATCATAATCAATGTTCTGAGAATTGGTATACGTATTTATGCCGGGGACAAATGTTGTCCATGCCCCGTTGTCGAGCCGGTAGGCCATATAACCCTCGTCACAACAACTTTCCGTACCATAACGGTGCCGGAATGAAATCGAAATATTTGCCGCCCCGGAGATCATGACTGACGGAGAAGTGACCAGTTGATATGCATTGACGCCGGGATCGCTGGCAAATAAAGCGCCTGCTCCTGCATCACTGGCCCACGACCAGTTGTAGGCGGATGAACACGGGTTTTGAACGGTCCATCCCTGCAAGGTATTATCAAAAGTCCACGTGGTCGTTCCGCCCGCCGATAAAGCCTGTGCATAATAAACCGTATTGACATACAAAGCCGGGGTTGTATAATAAGCCCCGGTGCAAAGATATGTACCTCCTGAAGGGACATCATACCAATAGATCATATCCCCGGAAATGGCGTGCATGGTCGCAGTACCGCCAAAAACCGTCGTATCGTTTATTGTTACCGGGCTGGCAGGCACATGCGAAGAAGCAATGTCCTTGGTAAGTGTATCGTTATAGTGGAATGGGTCGTTGACCAAAGATATCCATACCTTGAGCGGAAAAACAGAATCCTGCGAAACGACATGGGCATCAGCTGTCTGAGAAAATGAAAATGCCAGCGTATCATTCGGGGCTATTGTTCCTGTCACGGCCTGCGACACCACCGGGCCGTTTTTAAAAGTATAATAGGCAGTTAAATTACCATTGATAGTCGCAGCGCCTGTATTTTGGATAAGAATATCAACGGATTCGCTACTGGTAAGCCCGCAGGCAGAAACCGGATTGACAATCGATACTAGTGCAGCCTCTTGCGGTGGTAAAAGAGAAATATTTATATCATCAATAAATGCATAATAGGAACTTGGCGCACTGTGTCCCCACCATCCGAAATAATAGGATCCTGAAGATACCGGAATGAAAAACACTGTGGCCTTCTGATAGGTGGTATTATTCAGGTTATTCAATGTGGTGAGGCTTGAGGTCATTGCTGCCGGAGTGGCCGACATTCCTGCTTTAAGGTCAATGATTTGGGGATAACTGGCATTGGAAACCTTGTACCAGAATTCAATTTTATAGGTTGACCCCGCATTAAGCGTGAAACATCTCGTAAACAACCAGTCGTTACCGGTATTGACAACCCCCGTGTACAGCCTTGAACTTTTCACTCCGGTATGCGCATTGGCCGCATCAGAATATGCCATGGTCCATCCGGCGTTATCTCCGTTCACATCCATGGTTGACCAGTCACTGAAATTTTCAGTAGCTTCAAAACTCATGGTGTACGCGCCAAGATTAAAATCATAGCCGCTGTATACGCTGTAATTGCTTATTGTGTCATTGAGCTGAAGGGTATCTCCGGTCATATGAACCCATGCCTTGAACGTATAGATTCCGGGTGATGTCAGATTGGCCTGTTGGGTAAATGTATATAAATATACCGAGTCAGGCTGTATCGTATGCGACATGACTTCATGCACCGCAGGCCCGTTATTTAAACAATAGTAAACATCGGCCGTTGTAAGTGGTGCAGAACCGGCATTTTTCAGGCGTACCGTGACATTGCTGGGTGAAACAGCGCCACAACTGTTAACCGGGGCGGTAAAATCAAGTATTCCTATATTGGCAGCAGGAACATCAAACTCACTGGCGCCAATATCCGGTGTCGTTGCATTACGCAGATGGTTGTCAATATCGTCCGTAACCTCATTCAGATGAACAGCTTTTCCGTTTATTGATGAAGAAAAAGTATGAAGGTCTGTATTGGAAATAAAAGAAGGATCAACAGATACAGAGTTGGAATCTTTTGAACTGGCAGTTCTCCATGCCGCAAGGTCTGTCTTCAACCCGTTCCAGTAACCGAGATTGGTTCCTGTGGAATAAAGGTCGTTATAATCCATAGCAGTTATCGAAGCAGGATAACCGATATATATGGCCACCCCCCCGGTACTGGTACCCATATATGCAAAAATATTGTTTTTTATATAATGATAAAGGCTGGATGTTGTTCCGGAAAGATTAAACGCTCTTGCGGTAGGGGCATCAGAATACACATTAACACTGTTGTAATATATTTTCTGGTAACTGCAGTAGATCGGATAAATTCCATAAGAAGTGTTATTGCCACTGACACTGACCATGTTGTTAGCGATCAGAGCTTCTTTTCCAAAAGCGCCGTCACAATAATATATATAAATGCCATACCCGGAATTGTACCTGGTAATTTTATTTTTCAATATTTTTAACTGATTATCACAGTATGCCGCGTATATCGAATAGGTCAATGTTGCGTAAGAAGAGTTCGAGGTAAAAGTATTTGATATGATTTCCGGGGCATTTTGATAATACATATTAAGGCAGGTAGAATATTGATTGATGAAACTATTATTTTTTATAACTGTTTTATTTTCAAGTTGGTTGGCCAGGGAGCCCTGCCCATAAATATACATGCCGTATGAGCCGTTTTCAATTATATTGCCGTCGAAGGTCATTACGGAATCCAATACGCTTGAACCACTTGGGGAATATACCACGGACATAACAATGTTTGCATTGGCGGTATTAACCCCTGAAAGCCTGTTATGATAAAAAGTGTTATATGTAGAGTTATTAGAATAGGTGATCACATTCCCATAGCTTGTCCCCAACGCTCTGATGGTCATATTTTTAAAAGTAAAAAAATCGGTACCGTTTAAATTAATAACATAGTTGTTTGCAGTGCCGGTGGCAGAATATTGAAGTATAACATCCGAATAATTTCCGGTAGCTGATTGGAAAGTAACAGTATTAGTGCTATTTACTCCGGTTATTTCGGGAATATTCATCTGCTCATTGTATGTCCCTGAAAGTACATTAAAAATCACCGGGCCGCTAACGCCGCAATTCAGCAATGAATTGAGCGCCGAGGTAAAGGTCGGGAAATCTCCGCCGGATCCGATGGTATAAGGACCGTTCAACAAACTTGAGCAGGCATAAAAACTTCCACTCAGGGTATCGTTTGCAGGTATTTCATCTGTACTGTCATTGGGTAATTCCGTCCATGCTTTTATAGAATGACTGCCGGGTATTACATTAACATTCCCGATGGTAATGACATTCGAAGAAACCTGTTCGGCCAGCAAACCGTTCCAGAGAAAAGATGTCTGGGACACTCCATCGAGTGTCCAGGCAATATGGACTTTTTTTAATGTGTCCTGTGCGAAATTTTTAATCCGCAACTCAACAGGGTTGTTCACACCCGATAAAATAGTCCCTGTAGGTGCAATAATTTGCGTAACACCTGCATCTTCAGTTATAACCACCGTAGGCATGGTCAGCCGGATATTCGGCCGGTTGGTCTGCACGGTGCCTGCTGCCAGGGAACAACCAGCGCTTGAATTGGTATATTGTGTCCATGTTTTGCCTGCTGCTGAGGTACAATATACCGGTGAATTACCTGAAGTCGTCGTGTTGTCATAACAAATATTTACTAATAAATTGCTTGTCCCATTCCAGTTGAAAGGCGTTTGCAGGGGTATGGTCTGCCAGCCGATATTGGTAACTGTATAAGTTCCCGAATACACGGTGGTCCACCCGGAATTAACAAAGCCGGTCAGCGTATTCAGGCTGGTATGTTGCATTTGAATAGTAAACCCGTTCATGGCAATAGTCGAAGCGCTGGCCACATTAAAGGCTATACCGGTGATCAATCCGGCTATACCATCAGCCGCAGTTATTTCTGCAGCGGTATATATCATTTGTGTCCGGGCATCCTGGTATAATGTAGCATAAGGCCATGATTGCTGTGCAGTGCCGGTACCTATCTCCACAACAGGTGTGATTTCTTTGATATAAAACCAATATGAAATCCCTTCGGCCAGATTATGAGAGGGCGCATTATCAATGGCACGTATACTATAATTAATCAAATTGTTATATGTATAACTTGGAATAATACCCCTGTAGGAACTGTCCGAAATCCATACCATGGGCACGTATTGTTCCGGGCCATTATTAACTCTAAAAACCACATAGGCAGTATCAATTCCGGAATCATCCGTAATATAGGCATCAATATTAAAAGGTCCCGTATTGTAAACGGTATCCGTAATGATCGGGGTTTTCATTATGATGGCAGGAGGTACCAGTTCATTGTTGGCTGCAACAACTTCGATATCATCAATGTACCAGCCATGATTATAATTGGCTCCGTTGCCATTGGCATCGCGGAGAACAAATCTTAATCTGACATTGCTGCTGTTAGCTGCAATGGCTGTCAGATCGAAGATCTCATTTTTCCACCACGCCTGGGTTGGCTTAATAAAATTAAGTGCAGGATTCCAGTCAAGCGGATAAGTATTAGAAGTAAACTTGTTCCCGATATTCACGAACTGTGAATTGCCCGGATTTATATACTCGGCACCCGTGAGTTTTACCCACGCACCATTGTTTATTGAAATTTCAATCTCTCCGGCATCAAGCAACTCAATTTTACATATATGTGAAAACTTTAATATAACATGAGAATATCCGGTAGTACTAAATTGATTGGTAGTGAGATAGGCGGTATCATTTACAGTAACAATATTAGAATCACAGCGTGCACCCGTATGAAATAATCTGGAATTTAGCGACCAGTTGTTTGCAGCTCCCGAAGCAGTTACGCTGTCGGCGCCATTACCCGACAATTCAAAATTTTCATGAAACACTTTAACCTGCGCATTTAAAAAACATGCCGGAAAAAGCAAAAAGATAAATAAATATACTTTTTTCATGTTTAAATAAATTAATATTGATTAATAGAACAGAATTATAAAAGGATGTAAGAACTACCTTGACTGCAAAAATATATAAAATTTAACGTGATAAAAAATAAACTTACAATATTTTAGCCTAAAATGCAAATAATTGTTTTATTGGAGTTTTTGTTCAGTAATGCTTTACTTTGAAGGAACAATTCTTCGGCGCCCAGGTTTCATTCAACTAACTCTTTGATAAACAATAATTTAAATTTTGTCTCAACAGTAACTCCTCCGCAGAGTAAATCAGCCTGCTCCTCACAACACTACTGAAACAAGCCATCACAACGGATATGAATCCGTTTTTATAATTAATCTTTTTATAACGTTACGTAGAGATTATTTTAAATTAATTTTGTAATAAAAATACGAGTATGGTAAATGCTGACGAACTGAAAGAAAAAAAAGAAATAATCAACCGCTACCGGAATCTCCTGAGGGCCTGCAAACCCAAGACTTCGCACCAGGATAAAATGTTGATCCGCAAAGCTTTTAAACTGGCAGTTCAGGCACATAGCGATATGCGTCGTAAATCAGGCGAGCCCTATATTTATCACCCTATCGAAGTTGCCCGTATTGCTGCAGAAGAAATCGGACTGGGAACCACCTCAGTAATCTGCGCTTTGCTTCACGATGTGGTAGAAGATACCGATTACACACTGGAAGACATAAGGGGTATTTTTGGCGACAAAGTGGCCAAAATCATAGATGGACTCACAAAAATATCAGGCATTTTTGACACGAAGACTGAATCGTTGCAGGCTGAAAACTTCCGCAGAATGCTGCTGACACTTTCCGATGATGTCAGGGTAATATTGCTTAAATTGGCCGACAGATTGCATAATATGCGCACACTGGAATCCCTGCCCAAAGAAAAACAGTTTAAAATCGCCTCCGAAACTTCATTTTTATACGCGCCGCTTGCTCACCGTTTAGGTCTTTTTACCATAAAAACCGAATTGGAAGACCTCGCATTCAAGCATCTGGAACCTGAAATATACAATACAATCTCATACATGGTCAAAGAATCGGAGCAGGAACGCAAACGATTCATCAGTAAATTCATTTATCCGATAAAAAAAGACCTCTCAGATAAAGGAATCGACGCATCAATTATTACCCGGACCAAATCTAATTTCTCTATCTGGGAAAAAATGAAAAAAAAGGAAATTCCTTTTGAAGAAGTTTATGACCTGTTTGCAATACGGATCATCATCAATGTTCAGCCGGAAAATGAAAAAGCGGCATGTTTTAATGTATATTCCGTTGTAACGGACCATTACCGGCCCAACAAAGACCGTTTCCGCGACTGGATCTCGATCCCGAAAGCAAATGGCTACGAAGCGCTGCATACAACAGTTATGAGCCATACAGGCAAATGGGTCGAAGTACAGATCCGTTCGGTACGCATGGATGAAATTGCCGAAAAAGGCTTTGCCGCCCACTGGAAATATAAGGATGGCACACACGGCGACACAGGGCTGGAGGATTGGCTGGCCAAAATCCGCGAACTGCTTCAGAGTCCCGAATCCAACGCACTGGATTTCCTTGAAAATTTCAAACTGAACCTGTTTGCTGATGAAATATATGTTTTTACTCCAAAGGGAGATCTGATCACCATGCCTTTGAAAGCAACAACACTCGATTTTGCCTATAACATTCACTCCCACATCGGGAACACCTGCATCGGTGCAAAAGTCAACCACAGGCTTGTTCCCCTGGATTATACCCTGAAAAGCGGAGACCAGATCGAAATAATCACTTCAGACAAACAGACCCCGAAAGAAAAATGGTTTGATTATGTTAATACGGCTAAAGCAAAATCCCATATTAAAGCTTTTGTAAAAGAAGAAAAGAAAAAACTGGCTATAGAAGGAAAAAATATGCTTAAAAAGGGGTTTGATGAACTTAAAATTGAATTCAGTACTGCCAATGTAAATAAGTTAATGCAATATCTTGAATATCCCAACCCGTCAAACTTATATATTGATGCAGCAAATAAGATAATAGGTATCAAGGAAATAAAGACCTGTTTTCTGGAAACAGACAAAGAAAACTGGTTCCGCTACCTGAGGTTCCCGTTTACAAAAAGCAAGCATCCTGAAGCAAAAAAGGAAGTTGCTGAACCGGCGCCAGATCAGGATAAAAAAAGCACCCAGCCACTCCTGAGCCCACAGGTTGAAAACATCCAATATAATATTGCTAATTGCTGCATGCCAATCCCGGGCGATGAGGTGATCGGGCTGATCGAAAAAAACGGGGAGATCACTGTACATCAGGCCAAATGCAAAAAAGCCATTGAGTTTATGACCTTGTACGGTAAGAGAATTGTAAAATCAAAATGGCTGAACGACGATTCCCTGCAATTCCTGGCTGGAATATCCATTAAAGGTTTTGACAAAGTTGGCATGATCCGCGATATTACCGACGTGATATCAAAACAACTGAATATCAATATCCGTTCCCTGACACTCGAAACCAACAGTGGAATTTTCGAAGGAGTCCTCACCGTCTACATCCAGGATACAAACCAACTGAAAAATCTCATCGATAACCTGAAAATGGTCAACGGCGTCGAAAGCATAAACAGAATCAATTAGATATGAGGATGAAACCGCTGAAAAAAAATGATTATTTAGAATCAATTTAATTTTGTATTTTTATCCAAAAATTTTTCTATGGTTTTGAAAAAACAGGATTTTGAAAATTTTGAAGATGTAAAGCAGATTTTTACTGCATACCTCGAAAAAAACAATCACCGTAAAACCCCTGAGCGGTACACCATTCTTAAAGAGATCTATGCTTTCGACGGGCATTTTGATGTTGAAACCCTTTATATCAAGATGAAAAATAACAAATACAGGGTGAGCCGTGCCACACTTTACAACACCATAGATTTGCTGCTGCTTTGCGGATTAGTTGCCAAACACCAGTTCGGTCAAAACTCCGCATATTACGAAAAATCACATAAGTTCAAACAACATGATCATCTGATCTGCATTGACAACAAAAAAGTAATCGAATTCTGTGATCCGCGTATTTATGAGATACAAAAATCACTCGAACAGACGTTCAATATAACTATTACGCACCATGCGCTTACTTTTTACGCAAAATGCAATAAATCTTAGAAAACTAAACCAAACATTTATCTTTGAAACTTTATGAAAGCTGATGTAATACTGGGACTGCAATGGGGCGATGAGGGAAAAGGCAAAATTGTGGATGCCATGACGCCCAACTATGATATCGTAGCGCGTTTTCAGGGTGGCCCCAATGCCGGGCATACTATCGAATTCAACAATAATAAAATTGTTCTGCACACTATACCCTCCGGCATCCTTCGCAATACAACGGTTAACATCATCGGAAACGGTGTGGTGATCGACCCAGTCATCCTCATGGATGAACTTAAAAAGGTAACTTCTTATAACCCGGATGCTTCAAAAAACCTTAAAATTTCTAAAAGGGCTCATTTTATTCTTCCCGTTCACCGGGCTCTGGACGCATGCTATGAACAGTCTAAAGGACTTGCAAAAATAGGCAGTACATTAAAAGGAATTGCTCCGGCATATTCGGATAAATATAACCGTAACGGCTTACGCGCCGGTGAAATTTTTTTGGATGACTTCAGAAAAAAATATCACGCAATTACAGAAAGACACCTGAAGATCCTCAAAAGTTACGATTTTGAGCCGGACCGTTTCAAAATCGACGGGTTACCTTATCATGACTATGAACAGGAATGGTTCCGGGCTATTGACCAGATGAAGGGCTTAGATAGCATCGATGCCGAAATATTCCTGAATGATGCCCTCACTTCAGGCCAAAGTGTTTTAGCAGAAGGCGCCCAGGGAACACTGCTCGACATCGACTTCGGAGCATATCCTTATGTGACCTCATCCAATACTATTTGCGCCGGAGTCTGCTCGGGATTAGGCATAGCACCCTCAAAAATCGGCAAAGTTTTCGGCATCTTTAAAGCATACTGTACCAGGGTTGGTAGCGGGCCTTTTCCTACTGAACTTTTCGATGATACCGGAAAAAAATTGCAAACCATTGGTAACGAATTCGGAGCCACTACAGGAAGAGAAAGACGCTGCGGCTGGCTTGACCTGCCTGCACTAAGGTATGCCGTGATGATCAACGGAATTACCGACCTGATCATGACAAAAGCAGATGTCCTCGACACTTTTGAAACGATCAGCATGGCGGTGACCTACAACAACCATACAATAAATTACCTTCCTTTTGATATCAGTCCGGAATCTGTAACACCAGATTACAAGGATTTTCAAGGATGGAACACGCCCCTCGGAACTATTGAAAACATCAGTAACCTGCCCGAAAAACTGCTCGATTATATTAAATTCATTGAAAAAAACGTTCATGTTCCGGTATCTTTTTTATCTTTAGGACCTGATAGAAAACAAACATTTCAATTATAAAAAACCAAAAATAATGAAAACAAGAAGCGTTTTAGTAAGCTGTTTTTTATTCTTTGCAATGCTGATTGCGGTCAATGCCCAGAAAATCCAGGAATCAAAAGTCCCCCAGGATGTAGTCATCAGCTTCAGATATAAATACCCGGATGCCACGATAAGCTCCTGGGAAAAAGCCGCCGACAATTATGTGGCTAAGTTCAAAATGAACAATCAGGGCGGCGATGCAGAGTTTGACAATAAAGGCGTATGGATCGAAACCAGATATGACGTGAAAGAAAAAGAACTGCCCAGCCCTGTATTAAGCTATTACAAAGAAAATTACTACTCCAGCGAATATACCATGTCGGTCATTCAGATCCATAAAACCAGCCAGGGTAAATCATTTTATTTTATTCAAGTGAAAAGAGAAGGCGTAACCCAACTGGAGCCTGTTGAACTGCAATTCGATCTGGCAGGAAAACTTATTTATAAAAATGACCCGGGCGAAACAAAAGCTCTGGAAGAAAAAGGGGAAGGAAAGCAAACCGACACAAAAAATAAAGATGCCATAAAAGAAACACAGGATAATGATGCAAAATATATGGTTGATGCTACCAAGGTTCCCGCAGCTGCAAAAAGTCATTTTTTAAGTAAAAACAAAAAAGCGGCTATGCCGGCCTGGTACTTCAAAGATCAGACCTATACCGTAAAATTCAATACAGGAGGAAAAAATGGCCTGTCAACATATACCAAAGAGGGATCCTGGCGCGAAACACGTATAGAATCTTCAGAGGATAAACTCAATCAGCTCACCGTCAATTACCTTAAAGAAGAATATCGCCAATACAAAATAAAATCGGTTGAAAACGTCACACAACCTAAAGACAAATTTATATATATACGCATGTATGATAAGCGAAGCAAGGCCGTCCCGCCTCCATTGACTGAAATTTGGTTCACTTCAGCCGGCAAGTTTATCAATGTTGAAAAACCCGAAATCACTGATCCGTATGAACTGGAAGAACAAAAACGCCGCGATGCAAAAGACAAAGAATTCATGGAAGATGTCGATAAAAGCGGCGTGATGTATGAAGATGCTGATAATTACAATGATAAAGTCAACAAAAAAGAACTTCCGTCGTCAATAGTCAACTATGTAAAACAGAACTATAAAGAACATATTATTAGTAGTTCCAGACTGGTCAGTGACGATAAGCTCGGAAATGTTTACCAGGTAGTGGCCAAAATTGAAGGCGCCAAATACGGAACCGTACTGTTTTTTGATATTGCCGGTAATCTGGTAAAGAAATATGAAGAATCAGAAAACAGGATGAATACAGATAAGATTGATGCCGGAAATGAGAATAATGCAAAACAACAAACATCAAAATACGGCACAGCCGACGAAAGGATCAGCGAGAGCGAACTGCCTTCTGAAATAACCAAATACCTGAAAAAGAATTATCCCGGCCACGCGATCAGGGAAACATTTTTCAAAACAGATAATGAGCTTGGGAATTGCTTTCTTCTCATAATGATTAAAGAAGGAGACAATAAGGTTACCAAATTATTTTTTGATCTGGACGGTAACCTGGCAAAAACGCAGACCGACAATCTTTGACATAAATTCCAACTTTTACGGGTCACGGCCTGCTTCCCTACGAATTCCCCATTATGAAACGCACCATTACGTTGTTTATGTTTTTGCCGGTTCTATGTACTGTGCAAATGGCTTACGGACAAGGAATCAAAAAAATCGACCTGGTCAGCGCCGAAAACATGATTTACGACCAGTTAAAAGGAGATTATACCCTGCTGATCGGTAACGTAATTTTTCAACATGAAGAAGTACTGCTTTATTGCGACAGCGCTTATTTATATGATGCCACCAACAACCTCGACGCTTTTGGAACCGTGCATATAAAAGCCAGCGACTCACTCAATATTTATGGCGATTCGCTGAAATACGACGGTAATACAAAAATTGCCGAAATCCATAAACATGTCAGGCTTATAGATAACCAGATCACACTGACAACCGAACATCTCACCTATGATCTGAAAGCCAAAACAGGCAAATACTATGATGGAGGAAAAATTGTCGATCCCGAAAATACACTTACCAGCAAAAAGGGATTCTATTATTCTGATATAAAAGACTTTTTTTTCAACGATTCGGTGGTGCTGATCAACATCAATTACACTATATTATCCGATTCGCTGAAATATAATACTTCCTCTGAGGTATCGCATTTCTACGGGCCAACCACAATCACGAGCAAGGAGAACTATATTTACTGCGAAAAAGGATGGTATAACACCCAAAAGGACATAGCCGAATTCACAATAAATCCGCTGCTCAGGAACGAAAGTCAAAGTCTGACGGGCGACAGTATTTATTACAACAGGATCAAAGGTCTCGGACTGGCGTATCGCAATGTTGTTATTACTGACACCTCAAGAAATTCAGTGGTGAAAGGTGATTTTGTACGTTACGACGAAAAAAACCAATACAGCCTGGCCACGGGTAATGCCCTTTTCATCCAGATCGATGAACAGGAAGACTCATTGTTCCTGCACGCCGACACCCTCATCGGGACTTTCGACACGGCAACCCATAAGGCCAGGATACTGTTTGCTTTCCATCACGTAAAGTTTTTCAGAGATGATATCCAGGGACGCTGCGATTCGCTTATCTATAACTATATAGATTCAACCATACGGATGTTTTACGATCCTGTTTTGTGGACGGAAAACAACCAGCTATCCGCCGACACCATAATCATCCAGATTTGCAACGGGCTTATTGATAAAATGTACCTTCAGAAAGCAGGTTTTGTGATTTCGGGCGATGATACCACCGATAACAGGTTTAATCAGGTAAAAGGGATCAACATGACCGGTTATTTTTCTGAGGGTGAATTAATAAAAATCCATGTTTCTGGTAATTCCGAAACCATTTATTTTATGCGCGACGCAGATGAAAAAAAAATCGGCATAAATAAAGCCATTGCCACTGACCTCGACATCTATATTACAAAAAGCGAAATAAGTTCAATTGTATTTCTTAAGAAGCCCGTTGCTACCTTATATCCCGACAAAGACCTCACTGTGAAAGATCTTTACCTGAAAAATTTCAGGTGGCTGGAAAAATTCCGCCCCAAAATAAAGACAGATATTTTCAATCCGTAAATCCTATGCATCTTTTTTATGCTCCACATATCGAACCGGAATACCATGTGTTAAGCAGGGAAGAATCCATGCATTGCAGGGTGTTGCGCATCAGGACGGGTGATTTTATCTATATTACCGACGGTAAGGGAATGATGTGCAAAACAATTGTCACGGATAACAGCACGGGGATCTTTCATACAAAAATCGTTGACCAGCAGCACGGTTTCAACAAATTACCGTACCATCTGCACATAGCTATCGCTCCAACCAAGAATACCGAACGTTTTGAATGGTTTCTTGAAAAAGCCACCGAGCTGGGCATCGCAGAAATCACCCCTCTGCTCTGCGTACGCTCCGAAAAAATACGTTTGAAATATGAACGGCTTCAAAAAGTACTGATCTCGGCAATAAAACAATCATTTACGGCATATTTGCCTAAATTTAACACGGCCATTCCCTTTTCGGATTTTTTAAAAAATGACTTACCGGGACAGAAATTCATAGCATATTGCGGTGATAATCAGCAACATTTAAACACAGCTTGTACAGCCAAAAATGATGTAACCATTCTTATCGGCCCCGAAGGCGATTTTACCGCAGAAGAAATTTCCCTTTCAGAAAAACACGGCTTCCTTCCAATAACTTTGGGCAAAAACCGTTTGAGAACAGAAACTGCCGGTATTTTTGCCTGCAGCGTGGTCAACACACTTAATATTTATTAAAATATGAACCGATACAGCCATACCTTATTTTTAATATTTTTAATTTCATTTTTTTTCATCACCTCCCTGTCAGCCCAGAATGTCCAGATAGCCCTGATGAAATACAAAGGCGGCGGCGACTGGTATGCGAATCCCTCATCGCTGAATAACCTCATTAAATTCTGCAACCAGAACCTGAATACCAATCTTAACCTGGATTACGCTACTGTAGAGGTGGGAAGCGCCGAACTGTTCAATTATCCGTTTGTACATCTGACCGGTCACGGCAATGTGGTTTTTTCCAACCAGGAAGCCAATAATCTTCGTAACTACCTTGTCTCAGGAGGTTTTTTACATGTTTCCGATAATTATGGCATTGACCTGTTCATCCGCCGCGAAATGAAAAAAGTGTTCCCTGAACTGGATTTTGTCGAACTGCCCTTTAGCCATCCTGTTTACCATCAGAAATACGACTTCCCCAATGGTGTTCCAAAAGTCCATGAACATGATAGTAAACCCCCACAGGGTTTTGGCCTGATCTATGAAGGCCGCCTTGTATGTTTCTATGACTATGAATGTGACCTGGGGGATGGCTGGGAAGACAAAGATGTTCATAAAGATTCGGATGCCACCCGGCAAAAAGCACTTCAGATGGGTGCAAACCTTATTCAATATGTCTTCATGAAATAGTCCCTGCATGCTATTTCATGTGACATTTTCTATTTCTGAACATTACTATCCGGTAAGAATAAATTGAATTTCACAGGAAGTAAACAGACACTGCATTTTGAAATGTTAAACCCGCTACGTGGTTCATTTTTCTTGGATGTCTTTATTCTGAATTTTTTTATTCCTTTGGGATAAAAAAGCAAAATAGAGGCTGTCTCAAAAACCCTTTGTGCGACTTTGTGGATTCCTTTGAGTTACGTAGAGTTAAATATAAGAAGTTGAACAACAATTTGATACAAAGCACACACCGCAGATTCGCTAAGGCTAAATAAACACAAATTTCGACTTTTTAGACAGCCTCAACATTTTTTAAAATAAAAGAATTGAATGAGACGCTTAATAAATAACCCAAAGCTTATTGCCCGTAGGCATCAATGTCAATAAAAACACCATTATTCATAAGAATATTTCCCGTTAGGGAATTAACCCATATGATATAAAAACGTTAATGCCCAATGGGCAACCTTTTATCTTGGGCCGTATTATTCTATTGATATTAAGAAACTGTTTTGATTTTATGTTACATAAGATTTATGATGGGTTTTTTAGCGAAACGAGGCAGATTTTGCAGACATAGTTTATCCGATGTCGAAAAATCTAACGATTTGCAGCAAAAAAGACGCATAAAGATATGAAAAGATAAAATCCAAACAATTTCTAAAGCCCCACGGGCTCTTGATGATATTCTTTATGCGCCTAATTCAATAATAGAAATGAAAAAAAGTGTGTCCGCCGCGGCAGACACACAACAACTTATTCCGGACTACAGTGTTTCAATATCATTTCTGAAAACCACCAATTATACCAAAAAAAAAGAGGTTGACCATAGCCAACCTCTTTCTTAGTGAATAAGTTAAAACTATTCAACAATCACTTTTTTGGTAAATCTGCCACCATCCGAAATCAAAGAAACAAAATAGTTTCCTGAATGAAGTTCGCAGGTGTTGATGTTAACTGAATTAAGAACACCGGCAGCTTTTTTGCCTTCGTTAATGGTCATTACTTCTTTACCGGCCATGTCAAAAAGTTTCACGGTAATATTCGAAGCATACTGCAAGGTATAGTCAATGAAAAAGTTTCCAACAGCCGGATTATTACGGAGGGACATTTTCATACCCTGGAAGTAGCCTTCGTCTGCGATACCGGCGCCATCATCAATAACAGCAAACATCGAAATATTCCTGTCTAAAGAAGCACCACTGGCAAGACATGATACAAAATAATGTGTATTCCAGTTAACACAATACTGGCTGAAATGCATGGATAATCCGTTTCCGGTAGCATCGCACAGCATAAAGGCGGTATCGCCGCAATTGGTACGAATACCTTTCCAGTCAGATAAAGCACAAAAATCTGCTGATACCGTAGGCATGGTGGTAAAAGGAATATAGTTGAACGTCATGAAGCTGGTGTCAATATCAGCAATATTCATAGTGCCTGAAGCCAGATATGGTTCTACCGGAGAAGGACCAAAAGTCGGAGGTGTTGTATTGAAATCTGTAATACAACCATGCTGACCTGATACATAAGGCTCCATCGTGGTAACACCCATGACAACATTTGAGTTTGCCACGCTGCCCGGGTTCATAATATATTTTCCGCCTGCAACAAATAATACGCCGGCTACCTTTACTGTAGCATTATTTATCCAGCACTGTGCCCACATATCAGCTTCCAGTGAATCGGGGCTGCAATATCCGCTGGTACCAAACCAGTAACCAATGGGATTATCATTACCGTCGATCATACCAACAATTCCGACGGTTCCCGTAGGTGAACCGAAACATGGTGTAGAGGTTGTTGTCCATCCCATAGTGTCGATAATGGCCTTAAGAACACCTTGTCCTGGTTTCACAATTTGTGTAGACATTTTTTCAATTGAACCGCGCTGGCGGACATTCGGATTGGTATTATCCAGTGTCTGTGCCATCGTAATTCCTGCAATCAGCAGCATTGCAATAAACATGTAAACTTTTTTCATTTTTTAAATTTTTAGGTTAGTAATTATTTTTTAAAATTAATTTTAGTTACAATATATTTTTTAGCAAAAATACATTTTTTTTTAAATATGCAACAGTTATTCTATTATTTTCTATCGCTAATGGACAGAAACCCATATTTTATCTCTGAAAATCAGTTCACCTCCCGAAAAAAGGGCAAATGGGTTTTTTACTGCGTTGATTACCGGACAATTCGTTCCGGCAGAATCAACAAAATATATGTACGTCGATTCTGCAAAAAGATACAATCTGAAAATACCCGACAACTGCCTGGCATTCAATGGAAATGAATTCATAATATCGGTCTTGCCGCAGACAAAAATATACATGATCATCCGATCGATCTTTCTGACTACCCAATCAGCCTTATCGAAAGTTTCAATAACATTTCCGCTTCCGGAATTCTCCTTTTCCAAGACATTTTTAATATATCTGCAGCTCCACCCATGTATCTTTTCTAAATCCTGGTCAGAATATACCTGATTTTCAGCATATACCGATGAAGTAACAGGAAGCTGCAGTGCCGTCAGGTGTTTCAGGTTATACATATCCGGCTTAAAAAACTGTCCGGCATCTGTAACAGTTTCATTAGCTGCAGAAACATCATCGGGGTGCACTACAGGAACCCAGTCAATATAAATATTATTTATTTCTTCCCTTTTATCTTTCATTTTCAACAACATACTGAGTCTGTTTTTTTCGGCCTCAGTTAATTTATACAAAGAAGAAATATCAGATTTGTTAATGTTTTCCGGCGATTCACATATATTGTTTTTGGTATATATCCATTTTTTAGTCCTGATGTAGTCCCAAATATATTCTAAAAAAAAGTCAGAACTACTGTGAATCAGCATATTGATAAATGCCTGAGATCTTTTTACTGTAATATTTTCAACAAAAAAATCGAAGCCATCGATTTCAACCAATTTGAATCCGGTCTCTTTTATTCCTGGTAATTTTTTCACGCCCGATTCCTCTAATAACAAACTGTAAGCTCCCAGAAATTTATGATCCAGTTTTTTCAAAAGCGCCGGTTCTGTGAGAAAAGCTTCGCTATATCCCTCAAAATAACCGGCCAGGTCTGCCGAATAAAAATAGGTTTCCCCTGGTTTCATTATAGAGTGTCCATCAGAAGCATTGGCCGCCACAGCATAAACCCATGATGTTTTTTTCAGAAGTTCAATGATATTCTTCTTTTCTGAAAGCGTAACAGAACTGCTTGTTTCAAGTATCTTTTCCACATATTTCACAAAATCTTTCCCATAAACCACGGCAGAAGATGCCAGTTGGGGAATGATATTATATTCAACATCATCAGCTGGTTGAGGTTCTCTTATGCCAAGATCATTAAAAAAATCAAGACACTCTTTGTCGTTCAAAAGATTTTTATGTATAACCGGCAGCAAACTTTTTTTTCCTGAAGGTAAAAAAATGCCTTGCCGGTTGTCTGCCACAAATGGCGCTTTGAATGAGTTGTCGCTGGCAAGGATAACAGGAGTTGTACGTAAACTGTAATAGTCAGCGCTATGCTGTATATCCCACAAATGCTGGTTTCTGTGCAAATATTTATAAAATTCTTTCAGCCATGAGATTTTTTTCTCCTGTAAAATTTCTGTATTAATCAACAGCCGGAACCCAAATCCCCGGGCATCAACAGTTTTAATATGCAAGGTCTCTGAAAAGTAATCCCTGACCTGTGCCAGATGTTTTTCGTTAATCACAGGATCGACAAAATATTTTTTCTGAAATAAAGTTTGCAGATCAGCTGAATTCAACAGGTTGGCAATGTTTTCATCGTGGGGGATCAGTACTTCATCGGCCGCTGAAAGTTTGTTATTCATTACAGGCACAGCAGGCTCCGTTTTTAGAAAATCCGATAACACATCATAAAAAGCCCGGTACACCATGGAATCAAAGGCCGTGTCTGCCCCGCCGTCTTTGAGTAATTCCAGCGGAAATATGGACAACAGTTCCAGATCATACCCTTTCATTTGCACCAATGTTTTAAGCGCAGATTTGAACAATCGGGCGGCATCATTCAGGATGCGGATGTTTTCGGGCGCTATGCGGATATCAAAAGGAACGTATTCGCGTAAGGGATTGGTGGTAAAGGGCGCATTCAGGATAAAATTCAGGCGGCTATTCATCCGTGTGGGAAAATAAACAAAAACAGGTGCTTCGTTTACCGGTTCCACCTTTATTTTTGCTGCTTCCCTGGTAAATTTAAAAGCCAGTTCAGGCTGTTGCTTACCGGATGACGGCTGTTTTGAAAACAGGATATAATTTACCGCTTCTTCATTACAAACTTCGCCAGATAAAGTTTTGCTGAGGCTTATGGTCTGAAACTTATTATGTATTTCAGATATGCTGCGTTCCAGTCGCACATAAAGATTATTGAATATATATATGTCAATACGATTTATTTTTTTAAGAAAAAGCAGCGAAAACTCATTCAAATTTTTTAATCCGTTATTCACGGCATCAAAACATGCTGTTACCTGTTTTTTCTTAAAAGGCAGAATAATCAGGGTGTGAAATCCTTCGTCGGGCTGTTTTTCAATGGTATCCTCCAGTACTTCATAATCCTGTATGGAATAGTGATAGTTTCCGCAATGAATTTCCGGTGCGTCGGTAACAGAAAACACTGATTTGAAACCGATTCCAAATTTGCCTATCTGGTTAACATCGCTGTGTTTATTTTTGGTTGTACTGGCAAAGGTGGTGACCGACATCAGGTCTGCTTCATCAAAATCTTTCCCATTGTGGTGCACCTCTACCCTGTCGCTGAATAATTTAAACCGTATCAGATGTTCCTTTTCTGCGGAACCTTTTCGGGCATAGGCATCTTCGGTATTTTGAAGAATTTCTTCAATAAATCTCGACGGCTGGGCATACATCGCCGCCAATACCTCGGCATGACGGTTGCCTTTGGCCTTGTTGGCGGCCACCGCTTCACGGCTTTTAGCTATATGCTGTGCCAGTGTTAACTTCAATCCTGATGTTTTTTTGCAAATTTAATCTTTTCGAATGTAATTCAGCAGCCATGTGTTCATATTTCCGCTTTAGGCCAAATAATTCCCGGCAAAATCATAATTTGATGCGCTGGAAAAAAAATACGAGCTTTGTCACATGGCAAAAATAAGTACAACAAGCACAAGTATCGAGAAACACATTCTTGAACTTTTAATAGCGGAAGAAGTTTTAGGATGTTTTGAATTGAATTAATTTCAAACTGTTACCGTTGCTTAATCAAAATCAGGCCAGGACAAATTTTGATTTATGCTTATGATGTTAGTGTAGGTATTTGGGTTAAAAGTGCAAATGAAATTTGGATCTATTATAGTTTGATTACTTTTTTGCCTGCCCCGCCAAAGGCGTGGGGACACGCAAAAAAGTAATACAGAAAAGTAATATTGTTACAAGAATCTATTCGGATTTTATATATCAGCACCTCAAAAAAAGAAATTGCCTAATTCCCGGAAAAGGTTTTCATAGTAAATAACAGGTTTCCCCGGCATTATCAATGTTTGCCACAGGTACAAATCCATGACACCGGATTTTTCAGGAAAATGCATTCAAACAAATTTGTACTTTTGCATTATGACAGAAAAAGAACAAACACAAAACCGTACCGAATTATCGGATCTTGGTGAATTCGGACTGATCGATCACCTGGCAGCAGATATAAAACTAAAAAACAAAACATCAGTAAAAGGGATCGGTGATGATGCGGCAGTAATAGAAAACGGAGACCTGTACACCCTCGTTTCCACGGATCTTTTAGTGGAAGGTGTGCATTTCGACCTCACCTACACTCCTTTGAAACATTTAGGATATAAGGCCGCTGTGGTCAATTTTTCGGACATCTGTGCTATGAATGGCACACCACAACAACTCACCGTCGGCATTGCCCTTTCCAATCGTTTTTCTGTCGAAGCCATCGAAGAGATTTATTCAGGCATCAAACTGGCCTGTGAAAAATATCATGTTGACCTGGTGGGCGGTGATACCACCTCGAGCAAATCCGGACTGTTTCTGTGCCTGACCATTATCGGTATCGTCCCCAAGGACACGGTTGTATATCGGAATACAGCCAATGAAAACGACCTTGTCTGTGTCAGCGGAGACCTTGGAAGTGCATATGCAGGTTTGCTTTTACTCGAACGAGAAAAAGCAGGATTTATCGCTAATCCCAACATGCAACCCGATCTGGAAGGGTTTGACTATATACTCGAACGGCAGCTCAAACCTGAAGCAAGAATTGATATTATCAGCCTTTTTAAGGAACATGGCTTATTACCGACATCAATGATCGATATTTCAGACGGCCTGGCTTCCGACATGCTTCATATCTGTGAATCTTCAGGTAAAGGTTGTACCATTTATGAGGACAAAATCCCCGTGGACATGTCAACCATCCATTTGTGCGACAGCTTAAACATTGATCCTACCACAGCAGCGCTGAACGGAGGAGAAGATTATGAACTGCTCTTTACGGTGGCACAGAAAGATTATGAATTACTGAAAAACTTTACCGAAGTAAGTATTATAGGATATATGACCGAAAAAAATTCAGGTGCCAGCCTGGTCACACGCAGCGGGCAGTTGGTACCCTTAACCGCACAGGGTTGGAATTCCTTCAGAAAATAAAAAAAGGAGCGGATTACATTTTGTTTGGTACGACTAATCGTTGTAGTATTTAAAAGACCAGATGGCGGCAATGGTTCCGCAGACCACAAGGCTGGCCGCACTTCCTATCGCAGCATTTCTCAATTTTTTACGCCTGGCAACGTATTTAAAGCCTTCAACATAATACTCATCGTTGAGTTTTTCGGTTGGAAAGTATTTTTTCGCCTTTGGCAATGTCGGCATAGCGGCAACTACGCCCACATAAGCAGCCGGAATAGCTACGCCCCACATACCAATGTTCAATAAGCCCACACCCGTAAAAGCCCCGATAGCAGAAGCCCAGGGGGCATGGTAACGATAACGGGCAAGGTTTTCACCGGCAACAAAACTCTGCATCTGATCCACCGTGAGCGGTTCTTCATCCGTAAGAAGCGGAGCATACAGTATTCTGCTGACACTGTCTTTATAAGTTATGGCAAAAACATCGGCGACCTGCAGATCCATGGTTTTTATCCTGCGCTTTTTTTGAATCTGAAATCTAAGGACGGTTTTGCTTTTATTGAATTCGACTATCTTTCCTTTATAATGTGTGCCGCTGTACATTATGATTGAATCCTGCGAAAACCCTTCAGTAATTACAAGTAGAAGGCAAAGAACAAAAATTAGTATTTCTTTGGGTAAATTCATTACACTGTCAATATTTTGTACAAATATAAGCGCATTTTGCCAACTGGTTTTTCAAATTTTTGATTTTACAATTAAATGTTTTCCCAAATCATTATTTTTGTAAAAAACTATCCATGAATATTAATTTAGGAAACGTTAAAAAAATTGTTGTGGTCGGAGACCGGGTACTTATAAAGAAAACCAGGACCAGCGACAGGACTAAAACCGGTTTACTGCTGCCGCCCGGGGTATCCGAAAAAGAAGATATTCAAAGTGGGTATGTGATCAAGACCGGGCCCGGATACCCTATCCCCTTCAGCCAGGAAGAGGAAGAAAGCTGGAAAGAAAAGGACGGAAAAATAAAATATATCCCGCTGCAGGCCAAAGAAGGCGACCTGGCAGTCTACCTGCAAAACCAGGCCTACGAAATTGATTTTAATAAAGAAAAATACTACATCGTGCCGAATTCAGCCATATTATTGTTATACAGGGACGAATAGCAGATATTTCCGGCTTTTGTTATTTCGCTAACAGTTGTGCTTTCCTGAACCTTTTGTTCGATTTTCGTCTTTGCATTTTTGCCCATATTTCGGCCAGTATCAAATACATGGCAGGCACTATCAGCAAGGTAAGTATGGTGGCAAAACTCAATCCGAAAATGATCGTCCACGACAGGCTCCTCCAGAACATCACATTATCGCCGCCAAAGAAGATGTGTGGGTTTAACTCGGTAAACAGGGAGATAAAATCAAAATTCATCCCTATGGCAAGCGGCACCAGCCCCAGCATTGTTGCCGTTGCCGTGAGCAATACAGGCGTGATGCGGGTCTTACCTGCCTGTACAATGGCTTCCCTGGTTTTCATTCCTTTAGCCCGCAACAAATCCGCAAACTCCACGATCAAAATCCCGTTACGGACTACTATACCTCCCAGAGCCAATATGCCAATGCCCGTCATGATCACCGAAAACTCCATCCTGAAGATGATGATGCCCAGCAAAACGCCAATGATACTGAAAATCACCTCTGCCAGAATGATCAGTGTTTTGGAAACCGAATTGAATTGGGTGATCAGAATGAAAAATATCAAACCTAAAGCAATGATGGCACATTGCAGGAGGAAATTTATAGATTCCTTCATAAATTCTGTTTCCCCGGTCATCTTTATTTCGACGTTTTCATCTTTATGAAACAGCTCTGCTTCGTTTGATATGCGCCGGACAATTTCATTGGCGTTGTATCCCGGCAGCACCTCCGAAGATATCGTGATCACCCGCTTGAAGTTTTTACGCTTAATACCTCCATACGAATTGGTATAATCCACTTTAACCAGCGATGACAAAGGTACCTGACGGGGCCAGAATGTAGACATATCGCGATAGGTGATCTTCTGATCGAGGATCCTGTTGAAGTCTTTTCGCTGTGCTTCAGTAACACGAACCATGATAGGAAATTCGTCCTCATCTTGTTTAAGTTTGGTAACTTCTTTCCCAAAAATCGCTGTGCGAAGCTCACTGCCGATCTGTCCGGCGGACAGGCCCTCACGATTGGCTCTCACCCTGTCGATATCAATAAGTATCTCCGGTTTGTTTTCCTCAAAATCCCATTTCAGCTCATCAATACCAGGTATTTGCAGCGAGTCGATATGATTTTTGAATTTTTTGGCTGTTTCCACCAGCGAGATGATGTTTTCGCTGCTGATCTCAATATTCACCGGCTTACCCGTTGGAGGGCTGAGCTTGCTTTTCACCACGGTGATCTGGGTTCCGGGAATGCCTTTCACCGCATCACGGATCTTTTCCACATAAGGATTTGTTTCTTCGCCATTACGGTGGCTGAACTCCACAAAGTTGACGGTAACTTTGCCTTTGTTGGGCGATGGAAAACGGTCAAAATCGAAATTCTCTCCGGCAATACCATTGGTAACATTAGCAATCACCGATTCCACTATGGGATTATCATTACCTATGGCATCCCCTATCCTTTTTTCAACAATACGCGTCACCGAATCGGTCACCTTCTGGTCGGTTCCGACAGGCAGGGTAATCATCACACTGATGGTATTGGGCTCATTATCCGCAAAAAACACAATCCTGGGAGGCCATACATACATCACCAGCAAGGTGAGTATCAATAAAACTACCGTACCGCCCAAAATGGCGTAGGGCCTTTTCCGGTAAAGAACAGCACGAATAAGTTTTTCATATTTTTCCATGACCCACGGCCAGGTTTTTTCCCTGAAATGCTTTACAGAACGTTTTAATGCAAAAAAATACAATAAAACCATAAGATAGGCAAATATGATAAAATTGCCTATTCCCGGCCATTTTAGTAAATAAGCCAGTGTGGCAAACACAACAGTAATGACCCCGAAAACTATAGCCTTCTTTTTATCCACACGTCTTGCAGGCACATCATATTCGTGTTTCATGAATGACACGGCAAAAACAGGATTAATTATATATGCCACAAACAGTGATGCCAGCAGGACGATTACCAGGGTGACCGGTAAAAAATACATGAACTCGCCCACTATGCCGGGCCAGAAAATCAAAGGGAAAAATGGCGCCAGGGTGGTGAGTGTTCCTGATAAAATAGGCACAAAAACCTCCCCTGCTGCCGACTTGGCTGCACGGGTTATATCGGGTTCAAAACGATGATGCCGATGGGTGTTTTCAATAACAACAATAGCGTCGTCGACAATAATACCCAGGGCAAAAACCAGCCCGAACATCACGATCATATTCATGGAGAAATCTATGCCCGGAAAAATCAGACAAGAAACAAATACAGATAAAGGAACAGAAAGCCCCACAAAAAAGGCGTTGGTAACCCCCATGAAAAACATCAGTAAAAACATGATCAGGATAAATCCGAAAATGATGGTGTTGTTCAGCTCGCCAAGCGTGCTCCGGGTATATTTTGATATATCACCCGTGGTGGTAACACTGAGATCGGGCGGAAAATCATTTTTTTTCAGATCTTCAATAATGTCATTGATCTTGTCGGAGCCTTCGATAAGGTTTTCGCCTCCCCTTTTTATTACGCTCAGGGTGACCACATTCTGACCGTTGAGTCGCGAAAAACTTTCCTGTTCCTTATAGCCGTCTTTAATATCGGCAATGTCTTTCAGGTAGATTTTTCCGCCGATAGTGGATAAAAGCACAATATTTCCTATATCATCAATATTTTTAAATTCACCGGTGATACGGACATTGCGTTTCATACCGTCCATGCTGATCTCGCCGGCTGAAATCGTATGATTTTCATACGAAATTGCCTTTTCCACATCATACATGGAAACACCGGCGATCTGCATCTTGTACATATCAATGTTTACCTGGATTTCACGATCCAGCGCCCCAACAATATCCACGCGTGTTATTTCCTTCAGTGATTCGATGCGGTCCTGAGCCATTTCGGCATATTTTTTAAGTCTTTCCAGATCATAATTCCCTGAAATCTGTATGTTCATGATGGGCATTTCTGCAAAATCTATCTGTATGACTTCAGGATCTTTATAAAGATCGGTGGGCAACTGCGACTTAGCCTTATCAATGGCGTCGCGGACTTTCTGCTTGGCTTCGGCCTGATCTACGTTGGTATTGAATTCAATAATTATACTCGAAAAGTCCTGTACGGAAGTGCTGGAAACATTTTTTACGCTGGACACCGCTTTAAGCTGCTTTTCGATAGGACGGGTTACCAGGTTTTCCATGTCCGACGGCGAAGTGCCCGGGTAAATGGTGTTGACCATAATCGTGGGAATAACCACATCGGGCAGCTGCTCCTTAGGCAGCGACCGGTAATTAATAACGCCAAGTACCGTGATCAACGCTACCAGTACATAGATGCTTGATCTGTTATCAATAGCCCAGCTTGTTGCAAAAAACTCCTTGATCTTATTTTTTTTCATTTTTATAGGTGCTACGGATGAATCAGAATGTAACTTTTTCGTTACCGTTTAGGTTGTTATATCCGGTTGTGATCAGCTTGTCGCCGGGTTTCAAACCGTTGAGGATCTGAATTTTGCCGTTATAGGTAATTCCGGTAGTCACTATCCGTTTTTGGGCAACCATCTCATTATTAATTTTTTCCGCAACAAAAACATATCGTTCATTCATGGACTTATGAATTAAATTCGCAGAAATAACGATGGCATCCCGTGCCACGTAATCATTAATTTTTATTACGGCTATCATATTGGCGCGGAGTTCGTGATCGTCTATATCCGGGATGGCAGCTTCCACAATAAAGGAGCGATTGAGCATATTGATGTATTTACTGGTAAAACTCAGCTTTGATGCTATCTCCTTACTGAAGTCAGGAAAATAGATGAGAACGCTGTCGCCGTTTTTCACTTTCGCGGAGTGGGCTTCGGCAACTTCCGCCACCACTTTTAACCTGTCGAAGTTCACCACCCTGAAGGTCGGGTAACCCGGCGAAATAGCCTGACCGACCTTTAAAGATATTTCTTCAACGGTGCCATTGATCGGGGAAGTTATGGTCGACAGGGCAATCTGATCCTTCATGGCCTGGATTTTATTTTCAAGGCTCTCCTTATTGTTCTTTGCCGTTAAATATTGTACTTCCGATCCAATTTTCTGATCCCAAAGATTTTTTTGCCGGATATACAGGTCGTTGACAAACTCAAGCTGGGTTTCCATATCACGCAGGGTGGTATATAATATCTGGGCATCGAGTGTTGCAAGCAGCTGGCCTTTAGTGACCCGCTGACCTTCTTTAACATCAATGCTTGAGATCACCCCCACATTCTTGGCGCTCACCGAAACATTATCATCGCCATCAACTTTTCCCTGTACTTCAAGATAATGCCTGAAGGTTTCCGGTTTTACCTCTGTTACCACCACGGGAACAATCTTTTTACCGGATTCCTGACTTATATCTTTCTCCAGTTCCTGAATCTGCAACGTGATCTTATCCCGTTCCGCCTTCAGTTTTTCGAGCCGCGACTTTTTATCGCCGCTTTGGCATGATGTAATCAATATCAGCACACTGATCACTAAGACTATTCTTTTCATATCACTTTTTTTCAATGTTTATAATGTGTTTAATGCTTTACTCAGGTTGGCGTATGTATCCAGCAGTTGCATCATGGTGTTGAGGTAAGTACCTTGCTGTGAGAGTACCTGAAGGTAAGCCTGATTCAGATCCATCCCCGACGCCAGTCCTTCTTTGAATTTCGAATACGTTTTGTCGTAAATCTTTACGGACAGTTCGTAATTTTTCTTTTCGGTATAATACTGGTCACTGTATGTCCTGAGTAAGGATTTTGAGTTGTTAATATCGATCTTCAACCCGTCTTCCGCCTGCTTTAAGGTGATCCGGTGTTTTTCCAGGGCATACTTATCCTGCATAATCTTATAATGCTTTACACCTGAACTCCAGATAGGAATGCTGAGATGTGCACCAATAAGCGTTGTATTGTACCATTTACCGTTATTAAAAAAGTTAAATTGTTCACGCAGTGCATTGGACTGAGTATTAAACATCACGGACATTGTCGGATAATAGGCTGACTGATCAATCTTTACGACCTGACTAAGCAAACTTTCCTGTTTTTTTAATAATTTGAAGTCAAAATGATTGTTTACATCAAACTGTTTATCGGCAATATTTGATGCGATGGCCTGATCGAGCAGGGTCATCAGGTTGTCTTTCAGCAATATCGGTTCGTCAATATCCATCCCCATCTGTAACTGTAGCAGGTCGGTTACCAAATCGATATTCCGGTCGGTCATCTCCATTTTATTTTTCAGGTTGGAAACCATGAGCGACAACTGTTCGACATCTGTTTCTTCAATAAAACCGTTGGCCTGAAATTGTTTGGTCTGTTCAAGTATCACGTTCATTTTGTTATAGGTGGAATCAAGAATGAGGCGGCTCTCCTGGGCTACCAGCACCACATAATAAGCCTGTGCCACAGACGACTTGATCTCAATGAGCGATTTATCAACGGATGCCTTGCTCAGATCAACAAGCATGGCTGTAGCTTTAAGCCCCACAAAGAATATTCCGTCGAATACCAGTTGGGTTGCCGTTACGCCTGCGGACAGGTTATTCGTTGTACCAAACTGTACAGGGAGTTTTTCATCGCTGGCTGGTTTCATCTGATCAGGCTGTATCAGCCCATGTTGTACCAGGGACCCGTCAACAGCCGATGTAAGGATATCAGGCATCATCTGTGTCGGGAGCTTGTAATAATACTGATAGTTTACATTTGCACTGATCTGCGGCAGCGCCAGCGAGATGTAACCTTTCCGCCGGGCAATGGTCGACTGGAGCTCAACGGCGGCGTTGCGCGCCTTATAGCCATGCACAACGGCATAATCCATGGCTTCCTGCAGCGTAAAACTTTTAACCTCACCCTGCTGGGCATTCGACTGAAAAACGCAGAAAAATAAAATAAGTAAAACGGATGCTGCATGTAATATTTTCATTCTCATTCGTAAGCTTATTTAATAGTGTGACTGATCTTTTTTTCAAAATATTCGATACCTTTTTTACTGGCGATCCCATGAAGGTGATAGGTGAACATATCGCCGAAAAGCTCGTTGGTTGTGTACTCGTAGCTTGAATTTAAATTGGATCCCAAAGAGGCTTCAATTTGATTAATGTAGATCTGAGCAATAATATCTGAATTGATATCTGAACGATATAAACCCTCTTTAATTCCTCTTTCCAGATTGGCTTTCGCGCTGGCAAACATATATCCGCGTTTATAATCAAATATTGACTTGAATACCGTAGGATAGTACTTCTGAAGATCGTAATGAATGGTCGGACTGAAATTTTTTAAAAATTCCATAGTAATCTGGCTGATCTCAAGCAAATGGTCTATGGCATTATTGCCATCATCCTTTTCGACTTCAAAAACAGTGCGGATTTTTAACATCTGAAACTCAAGGACCTTACTGACCAGGTCCGTTTTATCAGTAAAATACTCATATAGTGTTTTTTTGGAAATACCCAGCTCGCGGGCAACATCATCCATGGAAACACTCTTTATACCATATCTCTGGTATAAATCCGAAACCTGCTGCAGAATTTTTGTGACTTTATCTTCCATGACGCAAAAGTAAACTAAAAAAACACCGGAAACGTTTTTGTTGTAAAAAGTTTTAAAGTTTTTTAGATGTTTTATTCTGGCCTGGAAATCAGCTCCATATCAAAAACTTCCGAAATTTTCTGCAGAAGGATTTTTTTTACGTCATCCATATTCACAGCGGTCCCGATTTCTTTTGATAAAGAGGTAACCGCTTTGTCGGTAAACCCGCACGGATTTATATGATTGAAATAATTCAGGTCGGTATTCACATTAAAAGCAAAACCGTGCATACTCACGTAGCGGCTGGTGCGAACCCCTATGGCGCAGATCTTCCTTACGCCCGGCGTTTCAGGATCAAGCCATACGCCGGTGGCGCCGTCAAGACGTTCTGCCTTTATCCCGTAATATGCAAGAGTCTGTATGATGCTTTCTTCAAGCGAAAAAATATAGGTTTTTACGCCCAGCTTAAATTGTTCAAGATCCAATATGGGATAACCTACAATCTGTCCCGGCCCGTGATAGGTGATGTCGCCCCCCCTGTTGGTCCGGTAAAAAACTGCATGTTGCGCCTGAAGCTGAATATAATTAACCAGCAGATTTTTTTCCGAGCCGCTTTTTCCCAGGGTGTAAACATGCGGATGTTCGCAAAAAAGGAGGTAATTATTCACCGTGTTTTTTTCCGGCAGGAGTTTACCGGTTTTATAATTGATGACCTCAGTGAATAAGCTTTCCTGGTAGTCCCATGCTTCTTTATAATCGATCAGTCCGAGGTCTTTGTAGTGTACCTTTGTCATATTTTTGGAAATTGCCGGCAAATTTAGTAAAAACAAAAAACCACATTCTAATAACCGAAAATGTTTTTCCAGTTTCCGGTTTAGCTGCTCCAAAAAATAATTTTGCCCCGTACGCACTATTTTGCAACGCGTGCATTTATGCAAAAGTAAATGTCAATCATTTTTCTGTTTTACATTTCCAGTTCTGGCCGGAGCAACAATTTGCAATCTGAAGCAGCATACAATAATAAAGAAGTAATCGTAATATTTTCTGTGTCATTGTTTTACAAGTTTTCCGGTAAATATGCTGCTATCTGATTTCACCCTTAATAAATAGCAACCGCTCTTAAACGATGCTCCGTTTATGCTGATTTTGTTGGTGTTTCGAATCTCATAAGTGCATAATGCTTCACCCAGTAAATTAATTACTTGTAGTGTTCCCGTTTTTATGAACGGGAAAGAAACAGTAAACTCATTGCCGGTAACAGGGTTGGGGTAAACAGACATGGCATTTTTTTCATTATCTTTTTCATCCACAGAAGTAGTATTGCCGCAGGTATCAACATAATTACCCCCAGTCCATTTTATTAAACCAGGCATTACCACACTGTCGATATAAAAAAAATAATTCCCTACATATAAATCATTTCTAAAAGAAGTGATTGCATTAGCAGGAAAAATAAAATTAGAACCCAAACTGCACCAGTCCGTCCCATTCCATTTTGCAATATACCTTGAAGGTATGCCTCCGGCAAAATCAAAATCACCTATAACCCACAATTCATTGTTAAATACCTGAAAGCGACGTACAGGAACATTATTTCCATATTGACCTGAAACTCCGCCACCAACCTCTGACCATGTCCCACCATTCCATTTTTGAATAAAATCACCTGTATTACCGTCTGCTTTAGAAAAATTACCACCTACATAAAGTTCACCATTATAAACTGCCATTCCATAAATCATAGATTGCAAACCTTTTATACCGCCACCTACTATTTCCCATTTTATTCCATCCCAACATACGATATTGATGGGATTATTTAAACTATCCTGTATTATACCGGCAGCATACAATTTTCCGTTATAGGCAGCCATCGTAAAAATAGTGCTGCCATTGTAATTATAATTTCCGACATTCGACCAATTATTTCCATCCCATTTTGCTATATTTCTTGCTGATATCGAACCTGCTTTTTCAAACATTCCACCTGCGTACAGTTCATCATTAAATACTAAAAAAAACCAAATTTTACCCCAGCTGCCACTATTAAATGTAACACCTTTTTGAAGGGAATCCCATTTTATTCCATTCCATTTTGCAATACCATTAACTGTAATGCTATCAACAAACAAAAAGCTCCCACCTGCATAAATCTCATTTTTATATTTGGTTAAAGAATAAACAGGGCGTGGAAAACAACCGGCGCAAACAGGTGAAAAACAATCCCAATCCACTCCACAACCCAAGGGAGAAAAATTAGTTCCATCCCATTCTGCAATCCCATAAACAATTGTAGAATCAATTTTAGAAAAATCGCCACCTATATATAATTTATTTTCAACGGTATCAGGATAAAAGCACCAAATATACCTGTTGAAATCAGATCCCAAAGATTGCCAATTTTGTTGGGCTTTTATGTTTGTTATAAATAGAAGTAAAATCGCAATACATAAATAGTATTGTATATGTATTGCGATTGTTTTTTGATATTTTAATAAAATACCCATATTAAAACTATTGAATTATAATTTTTTTACAAATTACATTGTCATCACTCTTCAATTGTAATAAATATAACCCTTTTGAAAAAGAACTAAGGTCAATTGTCATGGTTTGATTACCAAAAGAATTTTTGAAGTTTTGTTTAAAAATACAACTACCGGTCACATTGTATATTTCTAACAATAAATCGGTGCTGGATTTAGTATTTATTAATAAATTAAAAAGCCCGTCTGTAGGATTGGGATAAACAGATAAATTATCAACAATTTCTGTCTGTTCATTTATGCTCACAGGTAACGAACTTAGATCAAAATAAGCAAAAAAACCATCGTCAGTATGATAAGTGCATAAACTGGGTTGATAATAGGCTCCATTATTTAAATTGGCCAATGGTATTTTTGCTGAAGTACTATTGGTTACTCCTACCATGGTAAGCCTGTTTTGCGAAACGGCCACAGCATTGCCCCAGTCAGAACCTTCCATTCCACTTCCACCTCCATAGAAAGTGGCCCATAAAGGAACCAGATTTAAATTTAAGTAAATTAAAAAAGCATCTGTTGCGGCAACAGAATCGTAGTTCGACAAATAATTTTGTGAAAATAATGTAGATGGCGAATTATTAATAACCGGAAAGGTGCTACTCTCGGTATTGCCTGTAACAAATACCCTGTTAGAGGCATCAACCACAATGTTAGAACTGGCATCTCCCGCACTACCGCCGTAAAGGCCCGTTACCATTTGAACACATGAACTGCTAAATTTACTGATAATTACATCTCCTAAATCTGTATAAACAAAAGGTGCAAAAGGTCCATGATAGATGTCCATACCCGTAGGTGCATTATAGAAAGGAAAATTTGTTTCACTTCTTGAAAATCCTGTAACATAAATGTTCCCAGAATTATCTGTTGTTATTCCATCTCCTTCTTCATTTTCATCACCTCCAAAATAGGTCGACCAAATTAACGAATCAGAAGTATTAAATTTTGCAATAAAAGCATCCATATCACCCCGAAGTGTCGGTTGCCAATATGCTCCGCCACCAAAATTAACTTTTGGGTAAGCTGTTGAATTCGTAACACCTGTAATTAGTAAATTGCCATTCGGATCACATGCTACACTTTTAATATTTTCGGTACCGTTAGTTCCGCCAAATCCTGTAGCCCATACTAATGAATCATGAGTGTTGAATTTTGCAATATATCCTACTCCGTATGTTCTATTATAAGCTCCTGCAAGCGAAACTATAGGCGTATTACCCTGCCTTGATCCAACAATATATAAATTACCTGCATTATCAGTAGCCATATCCCATAAATCTTCGAGAAAAGTATCTGTCGTTCCGCCTAAATAAGTTGCCCAAATTGGATGTCCATCTTCTTTACTCAATCTTGCAATAAACATATCTTGTTTGTATGAGCCAGTGCCAGATAATGTAGAGTCAACATATGCTCCATTGCCAGGATTAGCTATGGGTAAATTAACACTTTGGGTATGGCCACCAATAAAAATATTGCCAGCATTATCAACAGCTATGCTTCTGGCGTAATCTGTGCCTTGTGATCCTACATCCGTTGGCAACCCTCCGCCATAGAGTGTTGTCCAAATTGGTAATAAATCGGGTTGTAATGCTATAACTAAAGCATCAGAAGCATTGTTAGTTGAAGAAATGATTCCTGATATTGTCGGAAAACTTGGTCCATAAGTATATCCGGTGACATAAACTTTTCCTGCTGCATCAGTTGCTACATCAGTAAAATAATCTCGTCCGGCGCCACCATAATAAGTAGAGTGTAGAAGGTTTCTGTCAGATTGTAGTATTGTATTTCCATTCCCCTCATCCACCTGTATCACCAGTGCATTTGTACTATCGTAAGTTCCAATATTAAACTTATATGTACTATCAGCTCCATTGGTCTGCCAGTTGGCTGTCCATCCTGTAATACTATCTATAACGTTGTTAGTGTCTAATTGATACACACTTGGCTTTTCAAATGTGAGGCTGCCTATGCTACTGTTTATGGTTAGTGAAT
>Ga0209717_1000052_pt1 | contig 145112 bp, 116 predicted proteins | sample AD_UKC048_MetaG_FD_184418 | JGI IMG/M metagenome (GOLD analysis project Ga0209717, IMG submission 184418) | Active sludge microbial communities of municipal wastewater-treating anaerobic digesters from USA - AD_UKC048_MetaG (SPAdes) (version 2) | ecosystem: Engineered > Bioreactor > Anaerobic... | reverse complement strand
AGATGGAATTTTCGAACTATTGCGTCTTTCAAAAACAGGACTTGTCAATTATAGTAGCAGAATCGGTCCAACGCATGACACTTTTCAACTGTCGCTATTCCCTGACTAAATTTTGAGGAAACTCCAGTTATTTAAGCGACTAAAAAAATCGATTTTCAACAGCATGGATTTAAGCTTATTTATTCAAAAATATTGTACATGAATATTTATTTTGGCGTTTGAGTGTATCTCTTTGTTTGTGTTGTACTTTGAGCGACTTTGTGGTTTACTTTGAGCGACTTTGTGTTAAAAAAACAACCACATAGCATCAGAATCTTTTGCACCAAAGGTTCATAAACTTCGTGCATTTATCAGGTCAAGTGGGTGAAAGATTGCTGACCAATATTTTTTTCACTTTTCAGGCAACCATAAATGGGGTATTAGTGTTATAATATTACATTTGTTCTGATGGATACCAAAGAGCTGATATGCCGTTGCCAGAAATGGCAGAAAAAAGCCCAGAACGAGCTTTATGATTCCTATGCCCCACGTCTGTATGCGGTATGCATGCGTTATATGGCAGATCGTGATGACGCAAAAGATGTCCTTCAGGAATCACTGATAAAGATCTTTAAAAATATCGGCTCTTTCACTCATACGGAGGAAAAAGCTTTTTATGCCTGGATGATCCGGATAACAGTGAATACGGCATTGAACGCTATCAGAAGCAATACGAAATTCAAAATGAACACAGATATCGAAGAAATTGAAAATAACCCGGCAGATAATAAAAACGAAGATTTTTCTGTATACGATGAAATAATAGAATGTATAGGAAGCCCGAAATTGTTCGACCTCATCAAAGATCTGCCTGATGGCTACCGCACGGTATTCAATCTTTATGTGGTTGAAAATTTCAGCCATAAAGAAATATCCGAACAGCTTGACATATCTGTCAACACCTCAAAGACACAACTGTTCAAGGCACGTAAAATGCTGTTATCCAAACTTAATCAGATAATTGATCATAAAATTCTTTTAAAAGAAGTAGTATGAAAAACCCTGAAAAAGACTTCGATCAATCGATAAAAAACCGAATGGCCGGTTTTGAGATACCACCGCCAGGAGCGCTGAAAAAGGAAGTTTTCAGCGGTCTGCGACCATATAATTTCATTAGAAGTATTAAGCGTAACAGCATCTATTTTGCAATAGGCATGGTATTATGTACGCTGGGCTTTTATGCTTACAATCAACTCCATGAGCATACTGCATTGGTTGCAGAAAAAATAGTTCCCGTCAACAGTTTCAACCATATACAACAGCAGAATGACCTTAACGAGGATCAAAATGATGTGAATACCAATCATAAAGAAACAAGATCACAAAAAAATGACCAAGGGAACAAAATCACACCCGCGGCGATAACCACCACACATGCTTATACCGGTCAACCATCAGATGTTCCTGATCATGCCTCCGGAAAAAGCCAGCATGACGGGACTAAGCTATCGGCATCGCACCCTTCATTCGTCAGTGATATAAACCCCATTGATAACACTATCACCTCTGATGTAAAACCATCAACCCTTATCACTCCTGAAAAGGTCAGTAATAATTCTGATCCTGCCAGCGCTGACGATACTAATTTTAAAGACATAACATCTTCTGAAACAACAGACAAAACCTTAATTAACACCAACGAAACCAGCAAGAATGAAAATCTTCCGGTTAACACTAAAAACATCAGTTCTGTACCCAAGGTGAAACGTATACAAAATAATTCCGGTATTGAAAATTCCCTTTTGAAAAAACCGGATCACAAGGCTGAAAAAACTTTCAACCCGTTATCCTGGTCGGTCGGATTAACCATCGGTCATTCCGTATACCAGTCCCCCCTTATCAGACTTCCCGGAATATCGGATGACAATAATTACAGTTATTCGGCTTCCATGGATTTTCCTTCGCTGACAGCCGGAATAGATGTCAGAGCCGAAAAAAAACATTTCTTCTTTGAACTGGGATTACAGTATGCTCATTTCTCTGAAAAGATTACATCCGATAACATGCTATACAATCCCGGGATTTTTCAATATTATAATTTTTCCGGACAGACCATGAACATAGATACAGGCGGCGGATATTTCCATTATTACTGGATCTGTGATTCTGTCATAAGAAAATATGATTCGGTATGGACCTGGAAAATTGACACTTCCTACATTGACCATTTCGATACCATAAACACTAAAGTTTATGATACTTTATATCATCCGGACTGGAAAAACACATACACATTCATCGAACTCCCCATGTATGCAGGATGGCAATATAATTGGGGGAAGGTCAATCTGGGCATAAAGACAGGGCCGTTGATAAGTGTGCTTATAGGCACCAAAGGCTTTTTACCGGCTTATGCTACTGAACAGGCCGGCATACAGACTACAGACGATGAATTTAAAAGATTCCGGATCGGCCTTTCCTGGCAGCTATCGGCTGTGGTCAGTTATTTTATCAGCGAACGTATGCTCCTTGAATGTCAGCCTTATGGCCGGTTCAATCTCACAGGTATCAAAGCGCCATCAGGCTATGCCATAAAAAACAACTCAGCAGGTTTGATGCTGGGCATACGATACTTTTTTTAGGGTCACAGGCAACCAAATTTTCCGAGTAGTGTTTTTATTATACGAATCATAAAAAAACCAAAGCCATGAAAAAATTATTATCCATCCTGTTTTTTGTTGCACTGACAACAAATGCATTCTCCCAACAGATTTGCCAGGCATCTTTCACGTATTCGGTTTTCCAGGACTCATCCGGTAATACCATAATACATTTATATGATAATTCTTACAATATTGATTCAACAACGATCAATATTACGAATTGGCAGTGGTCGTACCAAATTGGAATTAACACCTACATATATCACACCCAAAACACTGTAATTCAACTCAGTACTCCTCCGGCATTCATAAATGTATGTTTGCATATAGAAACAGCAAACTGCTCAAGCGATTATTGCGATACTATAAGTTTATACACAAATCCAGCCGACACCTGTATCGCAGACTTTAATTACCAGGTTGACTCCATGACAAATAATATAAATTTCTTCGATGCTTCATACACCACTACTGGAAATGTAAATTCATGGTATTGGACAATCAGCGATACTTTAGGGAACACTATGGCAAGCTCCAGCCTTCAAAATCCTGTGATCCCCTATCCCGGCAACGGCATTTATCAGGTATGCCTTACTATTGCCACAAGCACCGGATGCGCCGCTACTTACTGCAATTATATTTTTCTCCAGGGCGGCGGAAATTGTTACACAACAATTACATACACGCCTTCCATCAATGCCAACAACACTTTTGATTTCAACGGTTCAGCCTATTATAACGGCGCTATAGCCAATGTCACTTCATGGATGTGGGATTTTGGCGATGGAGCCTCATCCATAGCGCCCAATCCCTCACATACTTATTCCGGATCGGGGACATATACCGTTTGCCTCACCACAACGACAGCAATCACCAACTGCAATTCAACGGCTTGTGTCAGCGTATCGGTGGTGGATTCAACATGCCTCATCAGTGTTGTTCCCTACATTTCACATGTCACTGTCGCAGGGGGCAACGACGGCTTTATAGAACTGACTGTTACCGGAGGCACACCGCCTTATAACTTCAACTGGTTTAATCTGAACGACACCACCGGAAATGTTTACAACCTGCACAGCGGAATATACACCGTAAACATCTCAACCTCAAATCCTGTATGTCCCACATTCACCTTTACATTTCAGATCCTGGAGCCCTATGATTCTGCTAATACCATTATTGATACTCTTTATACCAACGTTATTGACACCTGTTTCGGATTTGTTGCAGACAGCTTTTATATAGACAGTATTTTTATCTCTGGTAACAATACCGTTACCGTGGTATGGGTATTCGACAGCGGCGGAATAAGCGTCCCTGTGTATGCCACTTACACCTATTCTTATAACGGGGCACAGCTCGTGGTGCTGACCATCAACTGCAACAACGGGCAGAAACATCTGGCCACTTACATGGGGTATATTTACATCAGCCAGACCTTGAACACGGAAGAAAACGCCCTGCTGCCGGAACTTCACCTCTACCCTAACCCGGTAAAAGACCTTCTGAATATTGATTTCGGAACTATGTGGCCTGAAAACAGCATAATCCGTATTTATTCCTGTTCGGGGCAGGAAGTATTCAGCAAAACATTGACCGGCAAAACGAAAAATACAGCCATCAATGTCAGTCATCTGCCAGACGGGATATACTTCATAAGAACTGTTGATAATGAAAACAATATAATTACCGGTAAGTTTATAAAATAACTTATAATGGTTTTAACTATATAGATACATAAATCCGGTTAAAGTGAAAATTTGAATCATCATTACCATATCCTCCCTTGCAGTTAAACTTTAGGAAAACTGTTTCAATTGGTTTATAACACCTTACTTCTTAATTATTTACAATGTCAGACACTTTCTTAACCTAAACAATAACCATCATGAAAAGAACTATTGCCCTGGCTAAAAAAATGCTTCCTCTGGTCATCCTGTTCATTTTCATTTGTTTTACGTGCAATTATGTTTATGCCCAGCCTGTAGGAACATGCACTGTTATACAGCAACCTTGCCATAACGACGGGATACTTTCCGTCAGCGTCACCTCCGGAATGACACCGCCACTGACTTTTACTTATAATACGTACTATTCTGCCATTACGCACAGCAATATTAACGCAATGACGGATACGCTTGACAATATAATAATGTGCGATTTTGTTAATATTACTGACAATTTGGGAAATGTTCTGTTTCTATGGTCAGGGATGCATCCCCCTTTTCATGTTGATTACCCGCAGGTAACCCATGCCATCTGTCCGGATACGATGGGAAGCATATTGGTTACCATAAACCAGGGCGCTATGCCTGATTCCGTGCACTGGTATGCCAGTGCGATGCCCGCTTTTGGTCCTTATATCGGAACAGGCAATCCCATGAGTTTAGCTGTTGGAAGTTATATGATCGTTGTTACGGATTCGAATGGCTGCACAACATCTCCGTTCGATACATTAGGCTTAAACAATTGGGAAGTCGAAAGTCTTTCCAATCTGAATTATTCTGTTCAGATTACCCCGGCAGGCTGCACGAATGGTACTGCAACGGTAACTAATATCACTGGTGGTCTCCCGCCATTTACGTATCAATGGTCGAATGGAGCTATCACGTCATCAATAAATAATCTTTTAAAAGGATATTATTATGTTACCGTTACCGACTCACAGGCTTGCAGCACGGTTAAAATGGCCAATGTGAATCAAATACCTGTCATAACTGTCCACATAAGTCCTACCAATGCCACCTGCCTTCAAAACGACGGAAGTGTCATCGCATTCGGATCGGGAGGCACACCGCCCTATAGCTATGCCTGGAGTAATGGAATGACCGGTCAAACCATCAGCGGGCTTTATGGAGGAACCCACCTTACAGTTATTGCAACAGATGCCAACGGTTGTTTCGGAAACAGTTATGCTTATATTGGCAGTACAACACCTATAACGGTTACCTGCACTACCACTCCAAGTTCGTGCATCACTCCAACCGGCAGTGCAACCTTAAACATCACAGGAGGCACTAATCCTTATACCATAACATGGAATACATATCCGCAACAAAATGGTATCAGCATCAGCAATATGCCCTCCGGCAATTATCCATTCAAGGTAACAGATGGCGTAGGTTGTGTACGCACGGGAACTGCCCACATTAATCCGCAAAGCACCATAACGGCGAACGCCTCAGCAGTTAATCCGGTATGTCCGGGAACAACAGGTATCGTCAGCGTTAATGCCAGCGGAAGCAATCCTCCCTTTTCCTACCTTTGGAACAATGGTGATACTGCTCAAACAATAACATTGGCGCCCATCGGAAGTTATTGCTGTACAATCACTGATAACATCGGTTGCCAGGTGATAAAATGCACCACAGTTCATCCATTAAGTCCGATTACCATCGGTTTTTCAGCTACTCCTGCAAGCTGTATATATGCCAGTGACGGAAGTTTATATGCTATGGCCGGCGGAGGTACAGCGCCCTACACCTATCATTGGCCGGACGGTCAAACGGGAAATACAGCCACAGGGCTTACAGCAGGAGGTTATTCGGTGCATGTTCAGGACGCACAAGGATGCAGTTTGGTAAAATATGGTTCGGTAGGTTATGATCCGAATAACGATGATTGCTATTGCACTATTTCCGGGAAGGTATATACCGACCTGAATACTAATTGCACATTTGATGTAAATGAGCAGGGTATATCACATGTCATGGTACATTGTTCAGGCTTTGGATATACCTGGACCGATGCCAATGGTAATTATACATTCATGGTTCCGACAGGCAGTTACGTAATATCTGAAAATATACTCGCCTTATACCCTTTGGCGCCATGTCAGAACAATTCAATCCCTGCAGTTGTTACGGCGGATTCAGGATGCATATACACGGTGAATTTTGCAAACGTTATAAACCCTTTGCATGATATACATATCATCACCGGCAGTTTGAACCAGGCTGTTCCGGGTTACTCTTATACGCAAAGGATCATTGTACAAAATGAAGGAACGATAAATGAAACGGATATACAATTTGGTTACCGGCACGACGGACAGTTGAATTACCTTTACTCCATGCCGGCTCTCAACCAATTAAATCCGATAATAAATCCGGATTGGTACAGCATCACTTCAGGATTTCCGGCTCTTGCGCCAGGCAATGCGGCCATGATACAAAACAACTTCCAGGTTCCTGTAAATATCCCGATAAATACACAGGTCTTTTTTTACGATACTACTGCTTTTTCAGCGCCAATGAATAACTGGTTAATCGAATATTCCCCCTGGAATAACATACAAAGTTATCATATTAGTACCGTTTCTTCTTATGACCCGAACTTCAAAGAAGTGAGTCCAACAGGTTCAGGGTCTCAGGGATACATCAGCCGCAACGATTCGGTGCTGGATTATATACTGCATTTTCAGAATACGGGCAATTACTATGCACAAAATATTGTGTTGGTGGACACGCTGGATGAAGATCTTGAGTGGACTTCTTTACGACCCGGCTACTCCGATCATAATTACACAGCAAACATGAGCGAAAATGGTGTGCTGACTTTTACTTTCAAAAATATCAACTTACCCTACCAGTCGATAAACGAATTCGGCAGCAGAGGCATGGTCACATACTCTATCAAACAAAAGCCGCAGTTAAGCATTGGTACAGAAATAAAAAATTCTGCTGATATATATTTTGATTATAATGCGCCGGTATCTACAAACACCACCTTAAATACGATTGATTCCGAAGAAAGTCAAGATGAATTATTTACAGACCATTCGCTCCGGATTTATCCCATTCCGGCTACAGATTTTCTGAATATTGATTTTGAAAATCCACTTTCAGGTAAAAATTCATTACAGATATATTCAACAACAGGGCAGATGGTATATAACCGATCATTTCCCGGCGGATCAAAAACTGAAAGGATAGATGTCAGTCAACTTCAAAGCGGGATGTACTTCATAAGAACTGTTGATAATGAATACAATATGAAAACCGGAAAATTTATAAAATAATACCGCTGAAATTTAAATACATTAAGAGAGGCTGTTTCAAAAAAACAGCCTCTCTTTTTTGGAAAAAAATTTTCTATACTTTTATTGCTTTTTGCATAATTTTGTGGTAAATTTATTAACGTTAATCACAATTATATTAAAAAAATGCTAATATATAAGTTCAAGGTTATCAGTGATGAGATAGATAATTTTTACAGGGAGATTGAAATAAAACCCGGCCATACGTTCAAGGACTTTCATGATATGCTTAATGATTGTATAAAATTCAATCCGGGTGAAATGGCATCGTTTTATATATGCGATAACAAATGGAACAAACTGCAGGAAATATCGCTTGTCAATCTGGAAGAACAAGACGAAAGCAGCCGGGATGCAGATGATAATCCGGAAAACAATGTCAGACCAGTTAAAATGATGTCGGAGGTTAAGCTTAAAGAAAGCATCAATGATCCTAATCAGCGGCTGATATATGTGTACGATTTTATGAAAATGTACACGTTTTATATCGAATTGTCAAAAATTACAGAAGGTGATGAGAAAATTACGTATCCCCGCTGTCTCAAGTCGGCAGGCGATATCCAGAAACCCAAAAAAATAATCCCTAAAAATGAAGATATGCCGGAATCTGCCGAAGAATTTGACGAATTAGAAGAGGATTTGTTCAGCGATGACGACACAAACTTTAATGAGGATGAATTGAACCCCGGAGATGGATTTGAAGAAAATAAATACATCTGACCTTATTGATGAGTGACCTTAACTCTTACCCGGCCGGTAAGCACATGGTCATTATTGCCGGACCGACAGCCGTTGGAAAAACAACACTAGCCATTCAGCTTGCGCAACATTTTAACACGGAAATCATTTCTGCCGATTCGAGGCAGTTTTACAAAGAATTGAATATCGGAACGGCGGCTCCCCTGCCCGAAGAGCTCAGCATGGTAAAACATCATCTTATCGGAATGCTCCCGCTCAGCGCTCCTTATGACGTATACCGTTTCGAAAACGATGTGATGCATCTTTCAAAAACACTCTTTCAGCAAAATAATACAGTGATGCTTGTTGGCGGCTCAGGGCTATATATCAATGCGGTATGCCATGGTATAGACGAAATACCCGACCCCGACCCCGAACTGCGCAATGAGTTGAACACAATTTTTAACACACAGGGAATTAAGCCTTTGCGTGAACAACTGATGTTACTTGACTCTGAATATTATAAAAAAACCGATATATCCAATCACAAACGCATCATCAGGGCGCTCGAAGTGAGCATTACAACAGGAAAGCCCTACTCTTCTTTTTTAAATAAAAAAACGGTCATACGGCCTTTCAACATTATAAAGATCGGTTTGAAACGTGACCGGAACGAATTAAATGAAATCATCAACAAGCGGGTCGACCTGATGATAAAACGGGGACTGGAAACTGAGGCGCGGAGCCTTTATCCGTTCAGGAAGTACAACAGCCTTCAAACCGTTGGATACAAGGAGTTTTTCGATTATTTTGACGGCACCTGTTCCCGTGAAAAAGCTATTGAAAAAATAAAAACCAACACACGCAGGTATGCAAAAAAACAAATGACCTGGTTTGCCCGCGATAAAGATTTTTATTGGTTTCATCCCCGTGAAACGGAAATAATTATTGATTTCATAAGAAAACACACACAACAGACGTTTTGACTGAAACGTCTAAAAAGATTTCTTAATTTTGCAGCCTATTATTAATGATTATTATTGATTTCCCCCAATCAGTTAAACTTCCATATGAATACTATTAACATAAAAGCCATAATCCGATACTGTATAATTATTTTATTATTTGTCATATGGATTTCACCTGTTGCGGCACAGCAATGCCCGCGGCATTTATACGACTGTAAGGGCGCCTGCGGCTGGTTTACCGATTCAGACCATGACGGATACTGCGACCTCACGGCGTTCAGCGATGCCCTGATAAAAAAGAGCATGCACAAAAAAGATTCTGCTGCTGAAGCAAAAAGCCTAAGGGACAAACATATTGCCGACAGCATTCAAAATGCTAAAAACCTTGTAAGAAATACCGATACAGTCAAACAAAGTACCACAGGTAAGGAAATAAAATCAGACGGAAACCCGCACCAGAATTGCCCCTTTGCAAACACGCCCGAATGTGATCAAAATAAGATCTCAGAAAGCAACCTTACAAATGCCGGAACCACACAGAAACTTCAGGAAAAGGTCGAAAAAAAGGAATACAAAATAAAAAAATATGACCTTGTTTTAATTTTCGGACTTTGTGTTTTGGTTTATTTGATCTCGTCGATTTTATCCAAAAGAAAAGTTTTCAAAAAAAGCACCCATAAAAAGATATGGAACACTTTATTGTTAATATCATTTTTAAATACAGGTCTGACAGGTTTGTTTCTGGTAATTCAAATTAATTATCTGGTTTTTTTCGATTGGTTCTCAGACATGCTTTTCTGGCATGTGGAATTCGGGATCAGCATGGCGGCAATATCCATTTTGCATATTCTCTGGCATTGGAAATATTTCTGGCGGCTTTTAGTAAAACGCAAAGAAGATAACGGTACTATCTGATAGTATCATCCGGAAGACACCGGATTATAAGATCCCGGTCAGTTCATTCAATTGTGAGATTTCATAGGTAAATATTTCCTCATGATTAATATTTTCATAATTGAAAAACACCTGATCAATCCCGGCATTCATGGATCCCATTAGATCAACCTCAATGTCATCCCCTATCATCAGACATTCATGGGCTGCCGCATGAATTTCACGTAATGTGAAATCAAAGAAGTTCCGGTCCGGTTTTTTATAACCTGCTTTTTCAGAGGTGATCACCTGGTCAAAATATTTTTCCAGCCCTGCCTGTTGTATCTTTCTGAACTGTACTTCTTCAAATCCGTTGGTTACGATGTGCATTGCATATTTGTCACACAGGTATTGCAGCGTTTCATAAGTTCCGGGAAAAACCTTTGTCTTTGAAGGTAACAGTTGTAAATATTTATCAGAAAATTCTTTAGCCAGAGCCAGGTCATCGATACCGTATTTCAGCAACACCAGGTTAAACCTTTGGTACATCAGTTCCTCCTTACTGATCGTATTCTGACGGTACTGACCCCACAATTCAAGATTTACCTTCTCATAATCAAGGAAAAAGACATTAAAATCTCCGATGCCTTTTCGTTGTAGTCCAAAATCATTGTAAAGCTCAAAAATCGTTTCACGGGAATTGTTATCAAAATCCCAGATGGTTTTATCAAGGTCAAAGAGTAAATGTTTGTATTTTTTCATAAGCGGGCAACAAAAATAATTATTGTTTGTTAAAAAGAATGTGAGAAAAATAATCTGCTGAAAATTTACGTACTCTCATTTTCACTATGTTTGCAAAATAATCTTATTAATTTTTTTGTTATGATGATCAAAGGTGCATATACATTATTAATTACTCCGTTCAGACCGGATCTGACCCTCGACGAAGAAGGACTGAGAATCCTGGTGCAGCGGCAATTAGATTCAGGTATCCAGGGCATTGCGCCACTGGGGGTCACGGGAGAGAACACCCTGATGACCGATCAGGAAGTATACCGGGTAATAGAAATTGTTGCAGAAGTGGCCAAAGGGAAAGCCATGATCGCCCCGGACATCTGCAGCACCAGTTTATGGGAAGCCAAGGAACGGGTACAGCGTTTTATTGACCTGGGCAGTGATTACATATGTGTTTTTACGCCATATTTTGTTTTGCCCAAACAGGAGGGGCTGATAGCGTTCTATGAGCAACTGGCTGATTTTTCGCGCGTTCCTATATTACTTCACAATGCTCCGGAAAGAACCGGTGTGGATCTTTTACCCGAAACAACAGGGTATCTGGCAAAGCACCCGAATATTATCGGTATCAAGGACGGCAACAAAAAACTTGACCATTTGGCCAAAATTCTGCACCTGACCAGAAATGAAGATTTCTGTGTGTTTACGGGAAAAGATACTACTGCCTATCCCCTGATTTCTTTTGGCGGGGCAGGAACTTTTACCGTGGCCGGAAATGTTATTCCTGAAGTAATGAAAAAACTGACAGGGCATGCCTTAGCCGGCGAAATGAACGAAGCAGCAGAGCTGCACTACAGCTATTATGACCTTTTTGAAGCATTCCGTTTCGAGTCCAATCCCATGGCCGCCAAAATGGCCCTGAACCTTATGGGGCTGCCTGCAGGAGGTCACCGTTGCCCGCTTACACCGCTCAGCGAAGAAAAAACCAATAAACTGAAACTATTAATGCAAAAAAAAGGCTTGCTATGAACACAATAAGATTAAGAGGGCCTGCCACCAGCGCCAACGTCGGACCGGGATATGACATTTTTGCAATGGCGTTGAAAGAGCCTCATGATGAAATAATGCTTGAACTTACCGATGATAATAAGATTACCATTGAAGTGGCCGGTAACCACCAAACCATTGTACCACTGAAAGTTGAAGATAATACAGCAGGATTGGCTGTGATGGAATTTAAAAAAAGATATCGCCTTGATACCGGTGTCAAAATCACGATCACCAAATGCATGACATCGGGATGCGGTTTAGGCACTACAGGAGCTTCGGCGGCTTCGGCCGTTTTCGGGCTGAACAGTTTGCTTGGGATGAATTTATCTTCAAACGAACTAATTGATATTGCACGCATGGGCGAAGTTGCTTCCGGTGGTTCCCCTCACGCAGACAATGTGGCTGCTGCTATGCTGGGAGGTTTTGTACTGGTTCAGAATTATCACCCCATTGATGTCTTAAAACTTGAAATGCCTGAATTTCCTGTTGTGCTGGCCGTCATTCAGAAGAGCCAGCGGACCACTAGGGGTTTCATCACCTATGAAATCGGGCAGGAAAAATTAAAAGACCAGATGGCACGCTGCGCCAGCGTCATCCATGGTATACTCACCAAAGACCTGGAAGAATTCGGGCGCGCGGTTTCGGTGGACCATATTGCAGAACCAGTCCGTTCTGCCGCAATACTGAATTACCATGAAACAAAAAAAGAGATACTGAACGCCGGAGCTTACGGCACCAACGTAAGCGGGGGCGGTTCGTCGGTTTTTGCTGTTTGTGAAGCATCGTTACAGGATGAGATCGCGGAAATCATGGAAAGAGGATTAAGCCCAAACCCCAATTTCGTAAAAGTGATAAAAACTACAACCAGTAACACCGGCGTAAGGATTATCGAATGAAAATCGACTTCAGCGGCAAGACGGTTCTGATTACAGGCGCCTCACGCGGTATAGGCAGGGCCACAGCGGTTAAATTTGCCGAATGTGGTGCCAATGTGGTCGTTCATTACAAAGAATATAGCGGCGGCGCACTGAAAACATTATCCTTATTAGCTGAGGGAAAACATTTGCTGATGAAAGCCGACCTGACAGACCCTGTACAAATAGAAAACCTGGTAACTAAATCCATCAGAAAAACCGGAAGAATAGATGTGCTGGTCAACAATGCCGGCATATACAAGCAATGCGATATGCGCGGATGTTCCTTTGCCGAATGGCAGAAAAATTTTGATGAAACCTTAAAAACAAATATCTACGGCCCTGCCCATCTCTCCTTTCTTATTGGCAAACATATGGCCGGCAAAGGCGGAGGCAAAATAATCAATGTTTCATCCAGAGGGGCATTCAGAGGCGAGCCCCTGGCGCCAGCTTACGGTGCCAGCAAAGCCGCACTGAATCAGTTCAGCCAGTCGATGGCCTGCCTGATGGCGCCGGAAAATGTGTTTGTTTATGTGGTAGCACCCGGTTTTGTTGAAACTGACATGTCGAAACATATATTAAAAAGTGAGGCGGGAGTTGATATAAGAAGACAAAGCCCCCTGAACCGTGTGGCCAGACCAGAAGAGATCGCCAATACCATTCTCCTCCTTGCATCCGACCATACGGAATTCCTGACCGGTGGGATCATAGATATCAATGGTGCATCATATCTGAGGAGCTGATGCTATGTTAGCGTGATCAAAAACGATCAGAAATTATTGATATAACCAAAATGAATTTTTGACTGTCTGAACGTTATGGGCTGGCTGAACTGGCTTCCCAAAGCATAGTATATCGAGAACATCCCGATCTTTGTATCGAACGAAAGTCCAGCGCCAAAGCCATACGGAATGTCATGCACAAATTCATTATGGGTACGTTTTTCGTAATAGGCGCCATTGGCAAAAACAGCAAAAAATGAATTCCGCTCAAACAAATACCGGAACTCTAAAGAAAACATATTGTAATATGAAACAAGAATAGATTCCTCATCGAACCCCCGGAGTGAGTTAAGCCCGCCCAAACGGAACAACTCATTAGCAAAAATACGGTTATTAACAATATATCCGTTACGGCTAACGAACAGAAACGTCATTTTCCTGAACACCGGAATAAACAAACTGCCATTGATCAAAAACCTGTACTGGGAAGATCTGAGGCGTATGCTGTCGTATACTATGCTGTTGACCGACGAGTTCTTTCTGATTTTCTTTATCCCTCCGGCAAACGAAAAATGTATCTGATGCCCTTTACGGGGATTGAGCCGGTAATCATAAACCTCCCGGAAAAACTCAATTCCGAACAGATCGGAAGAAATATCAGCATAATCAGGCAACACGGTTATCGTCTCCAATCCATTGACACTCAGCAGGTCAGACCGGTAGATATCCGCAAAGACCTTCAGAAAGTTATTTCCGGTAAAAAAATACTGGACTCCGGCATTATGATTTAAAGTTAAATAGCTGGTATCCTGTTTGTACAGGGTAAACTTATAATTTATACCAAATGGTGTAGAAAACAGATAAGGATATGCCAGGGTAAGTTTCAAATCCTGTGTGCCTTTAGTGATGCTTCGCCAGTTAAGGTCGATGAGTTCGCCCCTTCCGAAAGCATTAAGCAGCGATAGTTTGAGTTCCCCGTTAATTAATAACTTGCCGGTAGTCTTGTTGTCGGGCAAAACTCCTAAAATACCATAAAAGCTACTTGCTTTCTTTTTATCTGCATATATAAATATTTTTGCTTTGTTTTCAGTAAATAATATTTCCACCGGCTTGATTACCGTGACAAAAGGAAGGTCTCTGAGTTTCCGGTCAGCTTTACTGATAATGGATTCGTTGTAAAGGCTCCCTGTTTTTACAGATAAATAGCTTTTCAAATATCCCGGAGCAATTTTTGAATTTCCCTTGAGTATAATGCTGTCAACAAGCACTTTATTGTTACGTTGAAAATTGATGACGGCATCAATCCTGTTATCATTTATCTGAACACTGTCCAATCGGAACTCCGCAAAAGGATATCCGTTATTTTCAGAGTATTCAAGTAATTTTTCCGACAATTTTATGATCTCATCATAATTGAATGGTTTTCCTGAAAATTGCTGTGCGCGAAAATTTATTTCGTTGGACAAGTACTTGTCTAAGTTTCCTTTACGTAAACTTTTGAACGTATATTTCTTTCCTATTGTTAAAAAAGCATCTACCCTGGCTGAATCGGTTTTCAGACTATCTATCCGTGCGGCCAGAAAACCCTGTTTGTAAAGGTATGCCAGCAGGTCATTCGCACCGTTCAGGGCATCGTTTCTTGTAACATATTGTTTTTCAACATGTGAGCGCTGGATTATTTTTTCAGAGCTATCGTTTGAAATAATGTTCAATGTGACATTTTTCTGGGCATACACAGGCCCTGCCAGTATAATTCCTATTAAAAGAAAACTGTATCGGACATAAAAGAGAAAAATATTCGGCATAGGTTTCCCTGAAAAAATCAAATTTAGCAAATTTTATCCGATTGACCAGTCAATTTCTGCTTTACCTGTATTACGGAGAATCTCATTAGCCTTTGAAAAATGCCGGCATCCGAAAAAACCGCTGTACGCTGAATAAGGCGAAGGATGAGCCGCTTTCAGAATATAATGTTTACCGGTATCTATCAATGATTCTTTGCTTTGAGCAAATTTGCCCCAGAGCAGAAAAACCAGCCCCTGTTTGTTATCGGACAATTTTTTTATCACGGCATCGGTAAAAATATGCCATCCGTAGTTCTGATGTGAATTAGGGGTATTGGCCCTCACCGATAGCGAAGCATTTAGTAATAACACGCCCTGATCTGCCCATTTTTCGAGGTTCCCTGACACAGGCACAGGAATTCCCATGTCGGTATTCAATTCCTTAAAGATATTCTCCAGCGACGGAGGTTTACGAATACCATCCGACACAGAAAAACACAGTCCGTTAGCCTGACCCTGTCCATGATAAGGATCCTGCCCGATGATGACAACCTTGACCGCATCAAAAGGGGTACGGTTGAAGGCCGAAAACATCAGCATCCCGGGCGGATAAACCACATAATTTTTTTTCTCTTCAACAAGACGCTCTCTGAGCTGCAAAAAATAACCGGCATTGAATTCATCCATAAGGATTTGCCTCCAACTTTCTTCAATATGGGGTTTAATTTCTGTCATAGAATAATTTTTAGCGTAAAAATAACGTTATTAATCTGCAAAATTATATTGTTCAACATAAAATTGTTAATAAGTTTCATCCGGAAGGCTATATATTATATTGGATTTTTTCATTAATTTTGTCAAAATTAAATTTGTTAACCAACGATGAAAAAAATTATTGCATTGCTTGTACTGATTATTATGGTTATCATTGCCTTTGCAGCTTGCAAAACTCCGGTACACTGCGACGCATACAAATCACACCGAACCCACTCAAAATACTAATCATAATGAAAAAAACAATTTCAGTAATCCTTTTATTAGTTGCCATGGCGATGATCATCTCATCGTGTGCCACAAGAGAACTTTGCCCTGCATACAGCAAAGCAGAGAAAAAAGCTGCCACTGAAAAAAGAGTGTAGTTTATTTATCTTCAGGTTGCAGAACAAGAATTATCTTTATAATTCTGCTTCTTTTTCGATATCTTTGTATAAACCTTTTCTCATGGATTTTTCCCGGAAAATATTGATTCTTACTATATTTATCTTGTCCGGTTCCATGGTTTTTTCCCAATCCGAATCCAATTTAGATAATAAAATTCTGTACCGTAAAGAACGTTCCGGTTTTCTGATGGTTCATTCCGGCGGTTTTGGACTTGGATACCGTTCCGGCAAACATAAAACCTATTTCCGGAAGTTTATGTGGGAAGTCGAGGGATTAAACCTGAAGCATCCCAAAGAATATAAAGTATCTTCATATTATCAGAATTCAAAAAATTTTTCCTACGGGAAACTGAATAACTTTTTTGCAGTCCGCGGAGGCGTGGGACAACAGCATATATTAAACGGCAAACCTTACTGGGGAGGTGTTGAATTACGACTGTTTTATTTCGGCGGACTTTCCCTTGGTATAGCCAAGCCTATTTATTTATACATTGTAAAATTTGACGAAACTACAGGCCAGTCTTACCTCGAACTGGAACGGTTTGATCCTGACCTGCATTATGTTACCGACATTTTTGGCAAAGGGCCCTTTTTCAAGGGTTTTAACAAAATGGGATTCTATCCCGGTATTTATGCAAAAATAGGTCTGAGTTTTGAATACGGGGCCGAGGATACGTTCCTGAAATCGCTGGAGTGCGGAGTTTTTGCAGATTGTTTTTACCGTAATGTTCCGATCATGGCTTACCAGAAAAACCAGTTTTTATTCACTAATGTATACCTGAGCCTGCATTTCGGAAAAAGAATGAATTGAGAATGATGAACCCTTCACCTGTAAAACCTCAGCGTAAACCGGAATGGCTAAGAATTAAACTACCTGCCGTCAATGATTATTCCTACATAAAAGAATATCTGTCAGCTTTTGGGCTACATACCATCTGCGAAAGCGGCAAGTGTCCGAATATTGCCGAATGTTGGGAATCGAAAACGGCAACTTTTATGATATTGGGCGACCGTTGTACCAGAAATTGCAGTTTCTGTGCCGTAAGCAAAGCTCATCCTCTGCCGGTTGACCTTCAGGAGCCCCAAAAACTCGCCACCGTCATTAAAAATATTGGTTTAAAACACTGTGTACTCACTTCGGTAACACGCGACGACCTGGATGACGGAGGGGCCGGACTGTGGCATGATACCATTGTGGCCATCAAAGAGCAAAATCCGGGAATTTCTATCGAAGCGCTGGTTCCCGATTTCAATGGCAACAGACAAAGCATTGATACCGTGATACGGTCAAAACCGGATATACTATCACACAATCTGGAAACGGTGAGCAGGCTGACCCCGGCCATCCGGATCAAAGCGAGGTACCACCTCAGCCTTGAGTTGCTGAAGTATGTTGCCGCTTCGGGCATAACTGCAAAATCAGGTATTATGCTTGGGCTGGGCGAAACCCCCGAAGAGATCTATGAAACCATGGACGACCTGTTGAACGCCGACTGCAGTATCATAACTATAGGGCAATACCTGCAGCCGTCAAAGAAAAACCATCCGGTTGAAAAGTATTATTCTCCGGCTGAATTTGAACAACTTAAATCCGTGGCGCTTGAAAAAGGATTTGTCGCAGCGGAATCCGGCCCCCTGGTCCGTTCATCGTATCATGCCATAAGGCATTTAGATGCCCGGAAAAATGTTCAACCGATAACTGGAAAAAAATGACCTTATTCTGATTTGATGCATGGGTAATTCATATTTTTCTTTAATTTTGATAGAAAGTAAAAAATAATGATGAAAAATGATTTTTTTTTGGAAAAAAAATGAAACTGATACGATAAAAAGCCGTATCTTGCGCCGTTTTTTACATATTAATAAATCTTAATACATAATTAATTAATAATAAATAATATAGACTCATGAAAAGGAAAAAATTACTATTTGGAGCCGGATTTTTAGGTATAGTGATTGCATTTGTTTTTGTTTCGGTGTACATTGGAAATGCTGAAAGAAGGTATAATCCTAAGAATTCAGTTTATTACAAAGAGATTAAAGGTGCCATGGATTGGCTGGCTTCCATAAGGAACAACCAGGTTTCCGGCGAATTAAATTTTGCCGATGTGTTAAAAGCCCGTAAGCAGATTGCCCAATTAAGCCATGAAAAATCCATTGGAATACAATGGGAAGAAGCAGGCCCCAACAATGTCGGAGGACGTACCCGAGCCATTCTGATTGATAAAAACAACAGCAATCTGATTTATGCCGGCGGTGTTTCCGGTGGCTTGTTCAAAACCACCACCGGAGGAACTTCATGGGAACCGTTACCGGGTATGACTGAAGTAAATATTTCGTGCATAGCTCAAAGCCCGATCACAGGATATCTGTATGTCGGAACCGGCGAATGGTTCGCCAATCCTGACGGGATAAGCGGCACACCCGGTTTCCTCGGCAGCGGATTATATGAATCAACGGACGGAGGAGCCACCTGGCATATTTTTCATAATGCCCAGCCGGCAGCTACCAACACCACATCAGACACCTGGGCATTCGTTAACCGTATTGCTTTCGATCCCGTCACAGGCCGGCTCTATGCTGCCACCCACAAAGGCCTGAGATATTGGGATGACGCCCACAACAAATGGGTTAACCCTATTAATCTCACAGCATCTATTCCCAACGTTAACCGTTGCGACTGCGTGGTGGTCGGCAGCGACAGAACGGTGGCGGCTGTAGTAGGCAATGTCGTGAAAGTTTCTGTTGGCGGAGCAGGAAACGGTGACTCTGCGACGTATGCAGACAAGAACCCTTTTTCTGGTAACAGGACAGAACTTGCTATTGCTCCTTCCAACCCGGATATTTTTTACGCTATTGTTTCTGTAGCCTCCGGTCAGGGCGCCAACGGAAAACTCAAGAATGTGTACCGTTCAACCAACAAAGGTGATACCTGGACCGTTATCGGCCCCGGTGGTTCTCAGGCATTTAATTTATTCGGTTCTAACGACCAGGGCACCTATGACAATGTCATTGCTGTTAATCCCGTCAACCCCAACCAGATTTTTGTGGGTGGAATAGTTGTATGGGAATGGCATCTGGGTTCCAGTTTTACACAGATAACTTCGGGCGATGATGCCATTGATGTTCATGTGGATATGCATGCCATTGTCTTTGATCCCAAGAATCCGAATGTTTTTTATGTAGGATCTGATGGCGGCATAGGCAAAACAACCAATTTAGGACAATCGTTTATCACCATCAACAAGAATTATAACGTTACTCAGTTCTATGCGGTGGCCATGAACGGCACCACAGGTATCATGGCGGGCACACAGGATAACAGTTGCCCTTACGTGAGCGGCACCGGTGTAGATCCTAAAAAAGGAAAGGTATTGTACCAGGGTGACGGCGGCTGGGCCGCTTTTTCTCTCCTTAATCCTGACGCTTTCTATGGTACCATGCAATGTGCAGATATCTGGCGTTCGGCTGATCGTGGTGTTACTTACCAGGCTGCTTCTGATGGACAGTTTATGAGCCCCACCATGATGGGAAGCAGCACTCCCGGTGAAGACAGCGGACCGTTTATCACCCCCCTGGTCATGTGGGAAAGCTATAACAACACCTATAGTCCTGATTTTACCTGGTTTGTTGCCGATTCCAGCTATTCTGTCGGAGATCCTATCGTTGTGAAAAGTAAAAATAATGCGGTTCCTTTTTATTATGTATTAACTCCTGCCGACGGCAACCTCTCCGAAGGCGACTCACTGGCGGTGCAGGACATCGTGTCGTGCCACTATTTTGTTGGCACTTCATCAGGAGTATGGTTCACACGGGGCGCTTTACAATTCGGCATCATGCCGCAGTGGATGAATATTGCCAACATTGCTGACCCGCACACTATGACCATTTCAAAGGATGGTAACTATCTGTTTGTTGGTACCATCGGGGGAGCCTTATACCGTATTTCAAATATTTTAGCCATTACAGATACAGCCAGTGGTTGGTACAACAATCCTTTCTGTGTTGTCGAACGGGCGTTGATCAAAAGTTTCGGACAGGCCGTGACAAGTATTGCCATAGACCCGAACAACCCGCAGCGATTAGTTGTTACCCTGGGTAATTATAGCAATTCAAGTTACGTATACTATTGTGAGAATGCCTTGGATCTTGCTCCGACCTTTGTTTCAAAACAGGGTTCTACCCCCAATAAAAAATTACCTGAAATGCCGGTATACAGCGCCATATTTGAAATGAACCATCCCAATATGGTTATCATCGGCACAGAATATGGCATTTTTGCGACACAGGATATAACCAAAACAGCAGCCCTGATGGAATGGACGGAAGAAAACAACGGCATGGCCAGAGTACCGGTATTCATGATCAGGCAGCAGATATATAACTATCCGGGTGTTACTAATTATGGAGGCATTTACATAGGTACTCACGGGAAAGGTTTTTATAAAACAACTGATTATTTAGGTATTAACGACAACCTCAGTTCAGCAGATTATACAACAGGAAATCTTTCGGTATACCCCAATCCTGCCACAGATTATGTCAATGTTTCCTATTCGCTGGTTACCAAGACAGCCGTCACCATTAAGGTGTTTGATATCAACGGACGCCTTGTCAAATTGGTTAATCTGTCGGAAAAACAAAGCGGCAATCAAATTGAAAAGATTGAATGCGGTAATTTCTCAAGAGGAACTTACATTGTTCAGGTTCTGGCAGGCAACAGCAGCAAAACGTCAAAATTTGTTGTCACAAAATAAATGTCAATGGCCTTGTATCAAATGATACAAGGCCATTTTTATAACAAATACCCTATCATTAATTAATAAAAATATCGAATATGAAAAAAGTATTATCCATTTGTGTGATGATTTTATGTGTAACCGGCTTTTTTTCAGCTTATTCCAACAATAATTCTCATGCTGCCAGAGATTATCACCATAGTAATAAGAGTATAAACCCGGTTTTTCTCCATCCCCTTTCTGAAATTGCGCCAAAAGCAACTGATGATAATTTTGTTACCAGTGAAGATGTCGTATTAAATAATACGGTGGCTACCAACGATACGATCAGCCCTGATGGCATCAATGAGTGGACCATCGTGTCTTTACCCACACATGGTGTGCTGGTCTTCAATAATAACGGAACTTTTCAGTATACACCCGGCCTTAATTTTTATGGGACAGATACATTTACCTACCAACTATGCGATATTGACGGCGATTGTGATACTGCTCTCGTTACCATCACCATTAGCCCGGTGAATGAGTTCCCTGTTGCATTGAGCGATAGTGCAAGTCTCTATGAAGACGGTATGCTTTCCGACAGTGTCACCGCAAATGACATATTAAGCGCTGATGGCGGTAACATGTGGGGAACAGTCACCGGACCGTTTCATGGAGCTGTTATCTTTAATACAGATGGATCATATACGTATACCCCCGGAGCTGATTTTTATGGCATGGATTCTATAATTTATAAGATTTATGATGTAGACAATGACAGTGCGGTTGCATGTATTTACCTTACAGTTTTGCCTATCAATGACAAACCCGGAGCAATTGATGACAATGCAGTTACAGCTGAGGATACTCCTGTAACCATAGATGCCACAGCTAATGATAATGATGTGGATGGCAATTTATACTTTTCTGCCATGACTGTTTTAACGCTTCCCGGACACGGAACTGCAACGATCAATGCACTTACCGGTGATATTAACTATACTCCAAATCCGAATTACAACGGAAATGACACTCTTGAATATTGCATATGCGACGACGGTACCCCTCTCCCATCGTTATGCGATACTGCATTTATTTATATTGTCATTACGCCCGTTAACGACCTGCCCGTGGCTAACACGGATAATGCTTCCACTAATTCGTACACCCCGGTGACCATAAATGTTTTATATAATGATACTTTCGGCGGCGACGGCACCTGTGCCTGTGCCATTACAGCTACAAACGGAGCTCATGGAACGACCTCTGTCAATAATAATGGTACCGCTACGAACCCTGCTGATGATAGAATTGTATATACACCCAATGCTTCATATCACGGTACCGATAGTTTCACTTATACGATCAGCGATATTGACGGAGAACAATCCACTGCCACCGTATATATGGATGTAACTTCGATGTTTGCACCTACTTTAACGGCTCCAGTCAATGGCGCAGCAGGACAGATGCCCAATGCGCTCATTTCATGGAACGCTGTGCCCGGTGCATTTCACTACAAAGCCCAGGTAAGCACCGACAGCCTTTTCACCACGAATAAAGTTTATACCACCAATCTCTCGGCTGTTTACACCGACAACCTGTTATTTAATACAATCTATTACTGGAGAGTTAAAGCATATGGTGTCAATGATTCAACAAGCTGGTCAGGATTTTTTAAATTTAAAGTGCTGAAAACTGTTACCATCACCCAGCCCGCGAATGGATCAATGAACAATAATCTTAAAATTCGCTTAAGATGGAATGCTATATCTGGTTTGACAAAATATGAATATCAGATTGACTCATCCACATCATTTTCAAGTCCGCTGCTCATCAGCAACGCTGTAGCTTATGATAAAACGACTGCGTTCACCAATGTGCTTGTTTCCGGGACTAACTATCATTTAAGAATGAGGGCGCTGCACAACGCGGATACTTCAGAATGGAGTGAACTACGTGATTTTACTACACTGAATACCTTTGATCTGATCGGCCCGCAAAATAGCGCTGTCGGTCTGTCGCCGGTGACGGAGATGAGTTGGGACTGGACAGGTGCATCAAAATATGAACTGGCCTTATCCACAGATTCCCTGTTCAGCAGCGCTGTATATTCGGTAATAGATTCCAACGACTATACGGTGTATAATGACACCGTCAGTATCAAAATCAATTCGGATACGCTGCGTTTTGGTCAGAAGTATTTCTGGAAAGTACGGAATGTAAGCGCTTTGGGCAATTCTGCATGGACGGCAACATGGAAATTCACTACCGTGAGCGAAGTCACCCTGGTTTCTCCTGCCGATGGTGCTGTTGACATAAGCAGGTTTCCTATTTTTAAATGGACTAAAATCAATAATATTGGTGCCTACCATATGGAAATTGATGATTCACCATCCTTTTCAAGCCCAATCTATTTAATCATCAACAAGCAGGCAATCACCGACACCCTGAACACTCAATTACAACCTCTTACTGTTTACCACTGGCGTATGCGTGCCGTTACACATGTTGACTCCACGGAATGGTGTGCGCCTTTCCAGTTCAGAACGGCCGCTCCTATAGGAATAGAAAACAATCTCAGTAATGATAATATCAGCATTTATCCCAATCCTTCGAGTAACGGTAAAATTAACATTCAGATACCTGCCGGCCACAGCCAGGATATACATCTCAGTGTTGTTAATATGATTGGACAGGAAATTTATGGCAATACACTTCAGTTAAAACCGGGAAACAATCTTTTCACCGTGAACCTGCAGGATAAGGAAAATGGTATTTACTTCATCAGACTTCAAAGTGAAGATAATACGCTTACACGAAAAATAATTATGAACAAGTAAATAAATTTATTATCTTTGAAAAGCAGTTACATTAATGTAGCTGCTTTTTTTTTATGAATCTGTTGATCCGGATAGTTGTCATCAGCCTGGTTATCATTGTATCAGATATATACTTTTACAGGCTCATAAAAAACCTTTTTATCAAAAATGGAAAGGGCCGAAGACTTTTAAAAGCAATTATCTTTATTCAAGCTATTGCATTTATTATCTTCGAAGCCTGCTGTATATTAGTTATTGGTTATCCGCTCGACGATTACGTTAAATACAGGCAACTGTTCATTCTGCTCAATGCTTTTATCCTGATGTATCTGCCCAAGTCCGTAACAGCAGTCTTTCTTATTTTCCATGACATTTTTCGTATTATCCCAATTATTTTCCGTCACAAAAACGGTAAAGAAAAGAAACGTTCAAAGATCTGTTACGTCGCAGCGCTATTCGTTTTTCTGGCCGTGCTTGCCATCTGCATACAAGGTTTTACCTGTGGAAAAACCAATGTAACGATCCGGAAGATCGACCTTTCTTTCAGCCGGCTGCCAGGATCTTTTGAAAACTTCCGCATAGTTCAGATTTCAGACCTTCACCTGGGGAGTTTTAAAGATCTGAAGCCTTTTATACAATATATGAAACTGATCGGACAACTTTCTCCTGATATTCTGGTATCAACGGGCGACATGATCAACGTGAGCGACAGGGAACTTGATCCCTTTGATTCCCTGTTTAGAAAAATCAAACCTCCATATGGAAAGTATTCCATTCTGGGTAATCATGACATCGGAGATTATTTCCAAATGAAAAGACCTGAAAACACTGAAGAAATTACCCAAAAACTCATACAACGACAAACAGATATGGGTTTTCTGGTTTTGATAGATTCGGCCTGTTACATAAAAAAAGACAATGATTCTCTTGCCCTGATCGGTGTTAACAATTGGGGAACCTTTCCGTTCAAAAAAAACGGGAACCTGAACAAAGCCACGGCCGGCACTGCTGACAATGATTTTAAAATATTATTATCGCATGACTCCAACCACTGGCTGTATGAAGTTTCCGGTAAAACCAATATTGAGTTAACTTTATCCGGGCATACGCACGGAATGCAACTGGGTTTTATTACTAACTTCATAAAATTCAGCCCCAGTCGGTTGATCTATAAATTCTGGCAGGGACTGTATGGTTCAGGCGAACAAAAATTGTATGTAAATCCGGGACTTGGATATAGCGGATTTTCGGCACGAATCGGTATCAGGCCCGAAATCACGCTTATTATCCTGCACCGTAAATCCTCACCATAATAAAATAGTGTTATCCATCCCTGTAATGAAAAGATTTATCCATAAATTTACACATTGAATTTTATACAATGGTAGTCATTTATATACTATGTGTTGCACTTTCGTTAATTACGGGATTTATCGTTGCCTGGTTGATTGTAAAGAGTAAATTATCGAATGCCGGTCAGGAGATCGCACTAAACGAAAAATTACTAATAAGGAAAGACGCTGAGATCGAAAATCTGAACCAAAGGTTATCGGATCATACCACACAGCTTAATAATCTTCTTGACTCTGTCAGACAACAGCTTACAGAAGAAAGACAGTCAAAACTTGAACTGACTTCAAAACTTTCGAGAACCGAGGAGCAAAATAAAGGGCTTTTAGAAAGGCTTGATTCTCAAAAAGCTGAAATAGCCGATATTCAGAAAAAATTCACCATAGAGTTTCAAAATCTTGCCAATAGCATCCTGAAACAAAACACGCTGGAGTTTACTGCAACCAACCAGAAAAACATATCGGACATACTGAATCCACTGAAAGAAAAACTTACCAATTTTGAAAAACAGATACAGGACACTTATAAAAGCAGCCTGAGAGACCAGTCGGATCTAAAGGCGGAACTGAAAAAGCTCCAGGATCTGAACATCAATATTTCTGAGGAAGCACGTAATCTGACCAAAGCACTGAAAGGCGACACAAAAAAACAAGGCAACTGGGGCGAAATCGTCCTGGAAAGGATACTGGAACGATCGGGACTCATCAAAGGCGAAGAATATGAAACACAGTTCACCGCACGAAATGATCACGGGGAATTGATTCGTCCCGATGTTGTAGTAAAACTGCCTGAGAACAAGCATATTATCATCGACTCCAAAGTGTCGCTGCTTGCCTATGAACAGTATGTCAATGCTGAGGTTCAGGAAGAAAAGGAACGTTTTGCGCGGCTTCATATCGAATCCATAAAAAACCATATCAGGGGGTTGAGCGAAAAAAGCTATGCCCACAGCAGCGATATGAATTCACCTGATTTTGTCCTGATGTTTTTGCCTATCGAATCATCCTTCAGCCTGGCAATCCAGCAGGATGTTGAACTGTTCAATTTCGGCTGGGACAAAAGGGTAGTCATGGTCTGCCCCTCTACCCTGCTTGCCACCCTGAAAACCATAGAATCCATCTGGAAACATGAAAAACAGACTCAAAATGCCATCGAAATTGCCAGCGAAGGTGGCAAACTCTACGACAAATTTGCCGGCCTGGTGGAAGACCTGAAAAAACTGGGCAGTCAGCTCGACACGGTTCAGAAAACATTCCTCGAAGCAAACAAAAAACTTTATGCCGGCAGCGGAAACCTTATTGGAAAAGTTGAAAAATTAAGGCGACTGGGAGCAAAAAACTCCAAAAATCTACCGGTCTCATTCCATACCGAAGACGAACAAACTGAAAATACCCAACCAAGATGAAAAAGATATGTTTATTCGTATTCATTTTTTTTATTGCAATGCTTTTTACCGCCTGCTACAATCCTTCAAAAATGAATACGACCAATATTACCTCAAACTACCAGGACCAGTCGAGAAGCCTGAACATAAGCATCTGCGCCTATAACCTTAGTAGTGACAGTACGAGGATATATTATAAATTCAACACCGGCGGCTTGTTCTTCCAGAAAGATATGAAAAAGAATTATTTTTATGCACAATATATCATCAGGTACGACCTTTACAATGCCGCCGACATGAAAAAAGTCATTGATTCGGCATCATTTCTCATCATTGATTCTGTAAATTACGGTACAAACAGCAACCTGACCGACAGCATAGATATGTTACTCAAAGAGCCTGACAATTATGTGGTATCATTTACTATTATTGACCTGAATAAAACCTTTTCATCCACTAATTACCTGAACATATACAAAAATAATCTTTTAAACAGGAATAACTATATAATCCGCGACAGTAAGAACAATCCGATCATTCAAAACTACCTCAGCCGGAGCAACGGCTTCCGCATATTCATGCGTGAAAAGCAGGTTTACAAACTTTTTGTAAGGTATTACAAAAGCAGTACCGACATCGCCGAACCGCCTTTTGCCGTGGTAAACCTAAAGCCCAGATCATTCAAGGCCGACAGTATTTTCACCATCGACATTACCGACAGACATTCCGGAACGCTGAGTTTTTCTGAACCCGGTATTTATCATTTCCAGAGCGATACCAGCCAGAAAGATGGTTTCACCATTTTCAGGTTTTCGGACGATTTTCCACTGATCACCAGTGCGCAGGAGATGATTGGCCCCTTACGGTATATCACAACCAAAAGCGAATATAACGACCTGGCTCTGATGAAAAACATCAAGGCAGCCATAGATAATTTCTGGCTTGACAAAGCAGGAAATCCCGACAGGGCAAAGGAAATGATAAAAGCCTATTACAACCGGGTACAGGATGCAAACCGTTTTTTTTCGTCGTATACCGAAGGATGGAAGACAGACCGCGGCATGATCTACATTGTATATGGCCCGCCTTACAGCGTATACCGTTCCCCATTTAATGAAACCTGGTACTATGGCGAGGACCGCAACATTTTATCCATGACACTGGATTTCAATAAAACACTGGACCCTTTTACCGAAAATGACTATACCCTTGACCGGAGCGCCGAATATAAAGATGTGTGGTACAGCGCTGTGGAGACGTGGAGGAAATGAGAGAGGAGGAGGTCGGAAGTCAGGAGTCGTGAGTCGGGAGTCAGGAGTTAGGAGTTGGGAGTCGGGAGTCGGGAGTCAGGAGTCAGGAGTTAGGAGTTGGGAGTCGGGAGTCGGGAGTCAGGAGTTAGGAGTCGGGAGTCGGGAGTTGGGAGTCAGGAGTCAGGAGTCAGGAGTCGGGAGTCGGGAGTTGGGAGTCAGGAGTTGGGAGTCGGGAGTCGGGAGTCGGGAGTCAGGAGTCAGGAGTCGGGAGTCGGGAGTCGGGAGTTGGGAGTCAGGAGTCAGGAGTCGTGAGTCGGGAGGCGTGAGTCGGGAGTCAGGAGTTAGGAGTTGGGAGTCAGGAGTCGGGAGTCGGGAGTTGGGAGTCGTGAGTCGGGAGTTAGGAGTCGGGAGGCGTGAGTCGGGAGTCGGGAGTCAGGAGTCAGGAGTCAGGAGTTGGGAGTCAGGAGTCGGGAGTTGGGAGTCGTGAGTCAGGAGTTAGGAGTCGGGAGGCGTGAGTCGGGAGTCAGGAGTCAGGAGTCAGGAGTCAGGAGTTGGGAGTCAGGAGTCAGGAGTTAGGAGTCGGGAGTCGGGAGTCGGGAGTCGGGAGTCGGGAGTCAGGAGTCGGGAGTCAGGAGTCAGGAGTCGGGAGTCAGGAGTCAGGAGTTGGGAGTCGGGAGTCAGGAGTCAGGAGTCAGGAGTCAGGAGTTGGGAGTCAGGAGTCAGGAGTCGGGAGTCGGGAGTTGGGAGTCAGGAGTCAGGAGTCAGGAGTCGTGAGTCGGGAGTCGGGAGTTAGGAGTCGGGAGTCGGGAGTCAGGAGTTAGGAGTCGGGAGTCGGGAGTCGGGAGTCGGGAGTTAGGAGTCGGGAGTCGTGAGTCGGGAGGCGTGAGTCGGGAGTCAGGAGTTAGGAGTTGGGAGTCAGGAGTCGGGAGTCGGGAGTCGGGAGTCAGAAGTCGGGAGTCGGGAGTCAGGAGTCGTGAGTCAGGAGTTAGGAGTCGGGAGTCGGGAGTCGGGAGTTAGGAGTTGGGAGTCAGGAGGTCCCGATAGCTATCGGGAGGGAGTTGGGAGTCGGGAGTCGGGAGGCGGGAGTCGGGAGGCGGGAGTTAGGAATTGGGAGTCGGGAGTCGGGAGTTGGGAGTTGGGAATCGGGAGTCGGGAGGCGGGAGGCGGGAGTTAGGAGTCGGGAGTCAGGAGTCGGGAGGCGGGAGTCAGGAGTTAGGAGTTGGGAGGCGGGAGGCGGGAGGTAGAAGGGTAAAAGTTAACAGGGAAAAGGAAAAAAAGTTCAAGATACGAACAGTCTCCCAATAGCTATCGGAACAGCCTAAAATAGTAAATATTTCATTTATAAGAGCAAACAGTGAGAAAAGGAAAGAAAAATTTTGCACCGCAGATCATACAGGAGGTGGAGATTACCGATGCAGGCGCTGAAGGCAAAGCCATAGGACGTGCAGACAATAAGGTGGTTTTTGTTGATAATGCTGTCCCGGGAGATGTTGCTGACATCCTGATCCACCGAAAGAAGAAATCATTTATGGAAGGAAAAGCTGTTGCCTTTCAACATTTATCCGAAAAACGGACAACGCCTTTCTGTCCACATTTTGGAGTTTGCGGGGGATGTAAATGGCAACATATGCACTATGAACATCAGTTGTTTTACAAACAAAAACAGGTTGCCGATAATTTTACGCGCATCGGGCATATAGAAATACCTGAGATCATGCCCATCATCGCCTCACCACTGCAAACACATTACCGCAACAAACTCGAATATACTTTTTCGGATTATCGCTGGCTTACCGACGAAGACATGAAGTCGCAAAGCCGCAGCACCATGAACATGAACGCACTGGGATTTCACATACCCCGGCATTTCGACAGGGTGCTCGATATTGAATCCTGCTTTTTACAGGATGAACCAGGCAACATGATCCGTAACTCTCTCAGACAGTTTTGTGTTTTACAGGGCTATACTTTTTATAATCCCCGCACACATTCGGGATTTTTACGCAATATCATCATACGGAACACTACCTTAGGCGAATGGATGGTGATAATGGTTTTCGGTGAAGAAGATGATGCAAATCAGAAAAGAGTTCTCGACCATATCCTTGAAACTTTCCCAACGCTCACTTCGCTGATGTATGTAGTAAATACCAAACATAACGATACCATTTCAGACCTGGATATTCAGACCTATAAGGGATTGCCATATATAACCGAACGATTGGGTGCACTGAATTTCCGGATCGGACCTGTTTCTTTTTTTCAGACCAACAGCTATCAGGCCGTGCAAATGTATAAACTTGTGAAAGAGTTTTCGGCTGATTACCAGGGCAAGACCATATATGACCTATACACAGGTACCGGAACTATTGCGAACTTTATTTCGCAAGGAGCAGAAAAAATCGTTGGGATAGAATATATTCCGTCAGCTATCGAAGATGCAAAAATTAACTCCGCATTGAATAACATCAACAACACCTGCTTCGTTGCTGGCGATATTGCCAAGACATTAAATGATGATTTCGTCAGTCAGTATGGCGCACCGGATATCATTATTTCGGATCCGCCGCGCAGCGGGATGCACCCGGGTGTTGTCGGCCAGATCATCAAAATCAGGCCTGAACGCATAGTATATGTGAGCTGCAATCCTGCCACACAGGCCCGTGACATTGCCATGCTCGTCAATGCGTATAAAATTGATGCTATACAGCCACTTGATATGTTCCCCCATACCCACCACGTTGAAAATGTAGTGTTGTTAATAAAAAAGGATACTTTGAACTAATATTTTCAAGGAAACTTATAAATATCAAGACAATATTATATTAAAATGTATCTAATATTGACTAAAATTAATGACGCAAAACATCTTAGTTATTAATTTTTGTGCAACACAACAATATTATACCATTAAAATGAATTTTGGTCTTTAGCATTATAATGCCAAATAAAATTTAAGTTCAGTCAGAACACAGGGATTATTTCACGTTTACAAATAATTTTGAACTTTTTTTGGATTGCGGCACTATCTGTATTAATTTTGTATCTGATTTGAAAAAACAAAAGTGTTCTTCATTCCGGTTTTTCAAAACATTAATTTAATTATTATTCATTATTAACAAATTTTAAATTTATGAAAAAGAGTATTTTAGCAATTTTCCTGTTGTTTGCCTGCACGGGATTATTTGCACAGCAATTTGGTTTTATTGAAAAGACATACGAGATAACAGGCAAAGCAAAACGTGGTACGCTTGTGAATGTTAAATATCTTTCGGATGAGGGCCAGTATAAGTTGTATTACACCATAAAATCCGGCCCGACTTCCATTACCTTACAGATTTATACTTTCGATAAAGATTTCAACTTTGTGGATATGAAAGACCAGGTGGTGGAAGTAAACCGGCTTAACGAAATGAAACTTCAGAATCCGTTTGATTTTTCGTGGGTAAATTTCAAAAATGAAACCTACACCGTTGAGGGGAACACCGTTGAGGGCAATCTTGTCGGTACCCTTGTCATAAAAAAGAAGCGCACAACTTATTTTTATAACTGGTTTAACCTTGCCTATGATAAAAAAGTTGACATCCTCGAAAAGGTAAAACCCAAGAACGATGAGGGCAGCCGCTTTTATTATTTCACGCATTTTGAAGACGATTCCAATGGTGATTTATACATACTTTGTGGCGCCCGCGAAGTAAAAAAAGGCCCCGATCCCATGAAACACCAGCGAGAATTTCATGTTCTGAAATATAATAAAGACCTTGACCTGATAAAAGACCTTAAAATCCCGTTTGAATATTACAACGGATACATTTATGCCAAAGGCATTACCAAGTATGCTGATGGATCGGAAGATGAAACTATCGACAACCTGATATTTATGTTTGCCCCTTATAATTTCGGTAAAAATTACCGCGATCCGGACAACAAGAATTACAGGTACATCCGCATGGACAAAGACCTGAACATTACCGAAGATATTCCTGTTAAATCAAATGCAAGCTATTGGAGCATCGATTACGTGCTCGCAACAGAAGATGCCGTCTATGTATTTGGACCTCTGGCAGCCGGAAAAGACGATTACTACAATTTGTTAAGCGGAGGTGTAAGTAAATATAAATCAGTACAACTGATGAAAATAGCCGGTAAAAAGATCGAATATCTCACTGAAACCAACCTGGAAGAATTTGCCGCCAAATTAAAAACTCCGCCATCACAGAAAAGTTCGCCAGAATATAAGGGAAAGAAGTTCGACATCATTAATTACAAAGTATTTCCCAACGGTGATTTTATGGTTGTCGGGCAGAACTATAAACTTAATTCCGATAATGAAAAACAGTTTGCTGATATTATTGCATTTCATTTCGATGCTAAAGGAATACTGAAGGCCCAGTATGGCCTCGACACCAAAGAAAGCAACGAATACTCAAAAAAATTCGGCACTCCTCAGAATATGCTGCTGGGTAAAAACACCAATAACATGTACTGGGTTGTTCAGGAGATCCGGGGATATTCTGACTGGTTCAAAAAGATACTCACTTATCCGCGTGTAGGAAAAGTGGAAATGAATTCGGCCAATTTAAGTGATTTTGTTGCCCTGGGCGACAAAGAGTTTTATCTCGATCCCAAATTCCCTTACCTGGAAGCAGAACCCGGGAAACTGGTATTTTTCGGAGCCAACAAACCGGGTAAAATAATCTGGTTCGCTAAGATCAATATGGAATAATAAAAAAGAAAACTAAGAAATTGTTTTGATTTTATCTTTTCATATCTTTATGCGTCTTTTTTGCTGCAACTTCGTTAGATTTTTCGACATAGGATAAACTATGTCTGCAAAATCTGCCTCGTTTCGCTAAAAAATCCATCATAAATCTTATGTAACATAAAATCAAAACAGTTTCTAAAATAACGGGAGTCACTGAATGATTCCCGTTTTTTTATCGGGCGACCAGAGTTTCTCCCGCAATATCTTCAGCAATTGCAATAATTTCAGCAAAGGTCAGTTCGTCTCTCTGGCGGCTTGCCTCATATAAGCGGTGCGAAAAGCTTATCAGGCCGGGAGCTACTGCTAACCTCAAAAACCGCACCTTCAGGTTTCCGTGACCCAGCCTTACCCTGTCGAGCGCATCGGCATCTTTTAATATGGCAGCGACCAGGTAATGCGGATGTCTTTTGCTCAGGTCGAACCACTGAGAATGGTTTGAAACAGCAGTTTTAATAACATTTATATCCTCATCGTCCAGGCCATATCTTTCAAATAGCGGAATAAAGAAAGGTATTTTTTCCCTTGCCGATCTGGGCCCATGCTTCATGCAAAAGCCGTCGTGCCTTCGCGCCATGTCATGTACAAAAGCTGCACAAAAAGCAAGCAGCGTCTGATGTTCAAGATTCATTTTTTTTCCGAGCAACAGCACATAGCACATCACCCTGTAGGTATGCAACGTTCCATGAAGTTCGCTCTGGCGCATAAAATAACCCGGCCTGATATCAAAGTCGGAAGGGATAATCAGCATACCTGCAAAATAACAAAAAAATAATGTACCGTGTGCATTGCTGTTTAGAGTATTATTTCGGGTTAAATCTTTTTTTGAGGTGCTGACATTATGAAATGTACTTCTTTTAAAAATCAAATTGCCCGTTAGGGCATAAATATCCATTCCATAGAACATAAAGAATATCTGATTTTTTCCCCGCAGGCCTACCTGCCTCAGACAGGGAATGAACATCTGAATAATTCCATAAAAAATCAGGGTTAATCCATTGGCAAAAAATGTAATGGTCATCACAATGAGTATCTCATTCTCACGTTTATGTCCTACGGACAATAATTTATTCTTGATATGATCCTTCTATTGATATTTAAGCCCTACGGGCTAAGGGTAATAAGATTTTTATATGAATCAAAATACCATATTTAAGGAGAGAATCCGGACTGGCATCTCAAAAAAAGAAATTGCCTAATTCATCAATTAAAGCGTTATATCATTTATTCTTATTACTTTTGAGCCAAAATTTATTACTATCATTCATTATTAATTTGTAATTGCTATGAAAAAAATTATTGTATTGGTTTGCCTGCTACCCTTTTGCTTTTGTGTTACAGCGCAAACAAAAATAAAATTAAAAACCAAATCAGATTCTGCAGCATATGCTCTTGGCTGCAATATCGGAGCCAACCTCAAGAAAAACCTTGACACGGACTCGCTTAATTTTGACCTGGATGTGCTCACACAAGGTATAAGAGATGCACTCAACGGTCCCGGCAAAACACTTTTTTCGGATGAAACCAACCAGAAAGTGATGGCACAGTTCCGTAAAGAAATGGAAGCAAAACAGTCAAAGAAAACAGCCCAGAATGCACAGGCCGTCAAGGCTGCCGGAATGCAATTCCTGGAAGAAAACAAGAGCAAACCCGGTATTATTACCACTCCTTCGGGCATGCAATACCGCGTTATAAAAGAAGGCGAAGGCGCCTCACCCAGCCCAACCAGCTCTGTTACCGTTAATTACGAAGGCAAATTTATTGATGGAAAAGTTTTCGATTCATCCTATGAACGCAATCAACCTGCAGATTTTCCCCTCAACGGCGTCATCAAGGGATTTTCAGAAGCTCTGCTCCTTATGAAAGAAGGCAGTATTTATGAGATTTTCCTTCCCTCCGATCTCGCATACGGCGACATGGGAAATCAGGGAATACCGGGCGGTTCCACGCTGATCTTCAAAATTGAACTGATCAAGGTGAAATAAAGCGTACGGGCTGTTTTACAGTGTTAAGATTCCATTCCAAGCGCTTGAGAAATCCAGGACAATGCATAACATATTTATAATCCTGGTTTTTTGTATTGTATTATTTTCCGCTGAAGCAAAAGCCCAGGTATATGGCTGCACAGATCCTTTAGCCTCAAACTATAACGTCACGGCCACTGTAAACGACGGAAGCTGCATTTATAATAACACATCGGTTGCACCGGTGACTTCCAAGCTGTTGTCTCCGCAAATTTCGGAAACCTCAGGACTGATTTTCTGGAACAACTATTTGTGGACACATAATGACAACACCGATACGAATTTATATGTTTTAGATACCACAACCGGAGCTATAGTTCAGACTTATCCTGTTTATGGTTTTGAAAACACCGACTGGGAAGATATTTCACAGGATGACCACTACATTTATATCGGAGATTTTGGTAATAACGCCAATGGAAACCGGACCGACCTCAGGATCATCCGTATTGAAAAAAATTCTCTCCTACAGAACATTACCGTAGCCGATACCATTAATTTTTCATACTCCAACCAGACCAACTTCATCCCCGCCGGTAGCTGCAACACTGATTTTGACTGCGAAGCATTCATTGTTACTTCAGACAGTATTTTTTTGTTTACCAAACAGTGGATCAGCAATCAAACGAGTATATATGCGCTGCCCAAAACACCGGGTACTTACATTGCACAACTGCAAGCAACAAACAATGTAGACGGTCTGATAACAGGCGCCACCTGCCTTCAACCGGAAAAACTGGTGGTTTTATGCGGCTACAGCACTACCCTGCAACCTTTTGCCTTGCTGCTGTATGACTTTAACGGAAATGATTTTTTCAGCGGAAACAAAAGAAAAATATCCATCTCATTGCCTTTACACCAGATTGAAGGAATCACCACCAACAACGGTTTATTTTATTATTTCTCCAACGAATATTTTTCACGTATGAAGATAATCGCCACCGAGCAAAAATTGCATTTAATTGACCTCAGTCCCTATCTTGGTGATTATTTGAATTATCCGGCAACTTATGGCAGCAAAACTGAATTTTCTGATGATGTTGCCATATATCCTAATCCTGGAAAAGATGTTATTTCTGTCAAAATCAACACCTCAAAAACAGAAAAAAACTATTTCATTTCCGATATTTCAGGAAAAATAGTATTGTCGGGAATATTAGAAAGTGACAGCAGTAATATTCATGTAAATAAACTCAAAAAAGGCACGTATTTTTTGCAAGTGGGCCATAAAGATGTGTTTAAGTGGATCAAGGAATGACCGTATTACCGGCTGTTGTGAATTGATAGCGATCAAATTTTAGTAAATCATTATATCTTTAATATGAATAATATGAAATCAAGTCTCAGAATATTACTTTTTCTCATTGTTTTTTTTCCGGTAGTTGCTTATAATCAGACGTATTCGCCTGTTACGCTGGAGGATCTGTGGATCAACTATACTTTTTATCCTGAAAGGGCCGATGAAATCATTCCTTTGAAAGACGGGGAGCATTACCTTATCATGACTGACGAGTATACTATTGATAAGTATTCATATACCAGCCCGGCAAAACAGGCTGGTGTGGTAAGCAAGGATATGCTCATACCTGTTGCCGGCAATACGGCGTTAAAAATTGAATCCTTCAGACTAAACGATTCGGAAACGGCTGTTTTGCTCCAGACTGATGCAGAAGCTGTCTATCGCCATTCAGAAATATCATGGTATTACGTGCTTGACCTAATAACAAAAAAACTCACTTCTGTTTCAGATATAAAAAAGCAACGGCTGGCAGAGATATCACCTGACGGGTCAAAAGTGGCCTATATTATTGACAACAACCTTTATTTTAAAGACCTGGCGACCGGCAAAGAAACACAGATCACCTACGACGGGCTTATCAACAATATCATCAACGGAACAACAGACTGGGTGTATGAGGAAGAATTCAGTTTTACCCAGGCCTTTTTCTGGTCGCCCGACAGCAAAAAAATCGCTTTTATGCGTTTCGACGAAAGCAGCGTAAAAGAATACCAGATGACCAGCTACGGTGAGCTATATCCCGAACAATACAAATATAAATATCCGGTAGCCGGCGAAGATAATTCGGTGGTATCTGTGCTTGTTTATGATCTGAGCAACCCGTCAAAGGCTCAAACCCGGGTGATGGATGTCGGCGCAGAAACCGACCAGTACATACCCCGCCTATGCTGGACAAAAAATCCAGAAACTCTTGCCATCTTCCGGATGAACCGTCCGCAGAACAAACTTGAGATCCTGCTGGCCGATGCATCAAGCGGTAACAGCAGGGTTTTCCTGACACAGGAAAACAAATATTATATCGAAATAACCGATGATTACCGTTTTCTGGACGATGGCAAACACTTCATGATCATGAGTGAACTGGACGGATACAGTCATATTCACCTGTACGACCTCAGCGGCAAACATGTAAGACAGATTACCCGCGGCAACTGGGATGTGATCAGTATCAACGGAATTGATAAACAAAACCAAACTATTTATTATATCTCGGCTGAAAGCAAACCATACAACCGCGATCTGTGCAGCATAAAATTTGACGGAAGCGGTAAGAAAAGGATTTTCAATACTGAAGGCACCTATAATGCTTTGTTTAACAAGAATTTCCGATATTTTACCGCTACATTCAGCGACGGCAACACCCCTGCCCGTACTGCCATATATGACCATAAGGGCAAGGAACTGCAAACATTGATTGACAATCACAAACTGATTGAAAAGACCAGAGAGCATGGCTTTACAAAAAAGGAGTTTTTTACGTTTTCCACGCCCGAAAATGTGAGTCTGTCCGGCTACATGATAAAACCTCCCGATTTTGATGCCAATAAGAAATACCCTGTGCTGATGAACGTTTATGGCGGTCCCAACGCCCAATATGCGCTTAACCGGTGGGATGTTTATGATATGGTATGGTACCAGCTCCTGGCACAAAATGGTTATATCATCGTTTGCGTGGACGGCCGCGGCACCGGCTCAAAAGGTGAGCAATTCCGTAAATGTACCTATTTGGAATTGGGCAAACTCGAAACGGAAGACCAGATAGCCACTTCGAAATACCTCGCTGCTCTTCCGTATGTTGATCCACAACGCATTGGCATCTGGGGCTGGAGTTATGGCGGTTTTGTTACAGCCTTATGCATGACAAAAGGCGCCGGTAATTTTAAAACCGGTATTGCCGTGGCACCGGTTACCAACTGGCGAAACTATGATAATATTTACACCGAGCGCTATATGCGTAAACCACAGGACAATGCCTCCGGCTATGACGAGAACTCTCCCGTGAAATTTGCTAAGAATCTGAAAGGCAAATTGCTTATCATACATGGTGTGTCCGACGATAATGTACACGTTCAGAACACCATGGAATTTGTCGATGCATTGGTAAAAGCCAACAGGCAATTCGAGATGCAGTTATATCCCAATAAAAACCATGGTATTTATGGCGGGTACACCCGTTATCACCTGTATAAAAGGATGACGGATTTTATTCTGGAGAATCTTTAGGAAGAATTTCATCAAAGTTATACGCGTCTTTTTTCTCAAAGCATCTGATTTTATTTTTTCTTGCGTATTCAGCAACTTCGTACTCAATTTTTTCTTCGCTGACCATCAGAAATTGTTTTGATCCGCCGGGGCGGAAATCTTTTCATATCTTTATGCATCTTTTAAGTCAGCAGCAACAAATTGCTGTTTTACCAAATGTTTACGAATTACTATACAAAAGATTTTAGTCCTCAATTTTTGCCTTGCCCGGCCAGAGAAGTTTTTTATACTTCAACGACGGCGATTCGATAAATTCGCCTAAGCCAAGCCCGGGCCATTTTTCATCCACCGCTTTTATGGTGTCATCATTTGAAACAATCACGTTGGGCCACGGCCGGTCGAAGCCATCAAATTCTTTGGTTTTATGGGTACCGTCAACGATCAAAATCCCTTCATGAATAAAAACATCCCTCGCCGGGTCCATATTGTTCAGCACCAGCCATGCCACGTCTTTCAGGTCATACACATCAACCTGCATATCAACAAAAACAAGGCATTTGACTCCTGATATCAACTTTTTTTCAAAAAGTGTTTTGACCGTTTCCTTAAGTTTGTTTTTCCCGTTTTTTTCAAAAGAAATGATCACCAACGAAATAGTTTCAGACGGCAAGGAGTCATTTACCTGTTTTATTTCAGGTATTTCTTTTAATATTTTCTCTGTCTCAATGATCATAGGCATTTTACCGGCATGAGCTTCCCCGGTGGCATCGATGCCGATCTTTCCGCTATAGGCATATTTTTCAGCAGCATGGTCAAGAATATCAGCCGGCCCCTTAGAGTAAATCATATTCTGATTTAAATTCACTCTTCCGGAAATCTCCCGTGCTATTTCTTTGTAATTGAAAATGTCTGTATGTTCATCAACAGCTATGATCAACTTGGCAAACATCATCTGTCCTGCTCCCCACAAGCCGTTTATGATCTTTTCCGCCTGTCCGTCGTACTGTTTTTTAATTTTTATGATGACAAGATTATGCATCACCCCTTCTACCGGCATGTGCATATCAATAATTTCGGGTTGCATCGTCAGGCGGATCGGGCTTAAAAAAATCCGTTCGGTGGCCTTGCCTATCCAGGCATCTTCCTGTGGCGGAATACCAACAATAGTAGCAGGATATACGGCATTTTTACGATGTGTGATGCAGGTGATATGAAAACGCGGAAACTCATCCTGCAACGAATAAAACCCGGTATGATCGCCAAAAGGTCCTTCAGCAATAAGTTCTTCCGAAGTGTCAATATACCCTTCGATCACAAAATCCACATCTTCAGGTACTTCCAGGTCGTTGGTCAGGCATTTGACCAGGCTTACTTTTTTCTTACGCAAAAAACCGGCGAATATGTATTCGTCAATACCATCGGGCAGCGGCGCTGTTGCAACATAAGTATACACCGGGTCGCCGCCCAGGGTAACGCTCACCGGCATCCTTTTTCCAAGTTTTTTATATTCGTTGTAATGCCGAGCCGAATTTTTATGCAGATGCCAGTGCATACCCGTCAGGTCAGGCCCAAAAACCTGCATACGGTACATCCCCACATTACGGGCTCCCGTATTGGGATCTACGGTATGTACGACAGGCAGTGTGATAAATGGACCACCGTCGTGAGGCCAGCAGGTAAGCACAGGCAGACGGCTCAGGTCGGGAACCGGCATCACGGTTTCCTGGCAGGCTCCTCTATGGCTGACACTGCGGGGCATCCACGAAGCGAGTTCATTCAGAAAAGGTAAAAGTTTCAGTTTATCAATAAAGCCTGTTTTTGCTGAAATGACTTTTTTGAACATTGTTTCGATGTCTCTGGAAATTTCATCCAGGCCGGACACACCCAAAGCGAGACATATTCTTTTATCAGACCCGAATGCATTGATCAGCAGCGGAAAATCCGTACCGTTATTCCTGAACAACAGGGCTTTACCCTGATTTTTAACTACCCTGTCGGTTATTTCAGCAATTTCATATTCAGGAGAAACAAATTCATTCACCACGGCCAATTCACCAGCCGTTTCAAGCAGATGGATAAAATCGCCAAGGCACTTGTAAGTCATAAAATCTGTTTTAGAAACTCGGTAAGACAAATGTAATCAATAAAACTTTCTTAAGGATCAACCTTTTTTTGCTTCGTTTTAAATACCTATCAGATGACACTATTGTCCGGCAAAATATTTTGCACATGTTACTGCTTTGTTGAATCACGTCCCTGACGGGACTTGTTTATGGGCACCTTTAAAAACTTCAAATTTTTTCGTTCGTCTTCGTTCTTCAAATCCTTTCGTCCGGCAGGCTCAGCACAGGCATATACGCATAGTTTCTACAAATATTTTGTCCCTAACAGGACAAATTAATGATTACTAAAAATTGGAATACAACTTTTTGCATTGTTTTCAATCACATATCAGATAAACGTAATTAAAAATAAATTTTATCTTGCTTTGCGGATTTTCGATATTAACTTTGTCTAAAACTTAAAAAATCATGAAAACACTAAAACTATTAGTTGCGCTGCTCATCATTGCAGCTGTAGCAACTTCATGCGAAAAAGAAGCAGGGCCTGCAGGACCGGCAGGTACAAACGGTACCAATGGCAATGCCAATGTTACGGTATATGGATTTAGCGGGCACACCTTTTCTTCCCTCCTCCCGGGAACACAATATACGCTCCCGATATCCGGCGGAATGGCAGATTCTTCATTGATATTACCCTATTATCACATATCGGATTATTGGTATCAGATGGGCGAGATCGGTTATGGGGCCAATTTTGCATCCAGGTATTTTATTGAACCACTCCCCACAGTTACCTACCTGCGGATTGATATCAAAAATGTTGATGGATCAAATTATACCGGCGGGGATATTACCTGGGATTCTATCAGAGTTTTTGTTATTCCTGCAAATATTTTCAGGAGTGCACGGTTGGATAACATTGATTTTAAAAATCATGGTGAAGTATCTGCTTATTTTGATGAAAGATAGATTTTTATCTGAATTAAGATTTAAAGTCCTCATCAAAAAGGCAGCCTTATTTTTTTGTTAAAAATTTGTTTTCATTTATTATTTTTGTATAAATCTAAAAAAATAATTATGAAAACATTAAACCTATTAATTGCGCTGCTCATCATTGCAGCTGTAGCAAGTTCATGCGAAAAAGAAACCGGTCCGGCCGGCCCTGCAGGCCCTGCGGGCACTAAAGGTGCCAATGGCAACGCCAATGTATCGGTTTTTGGTTTTGGGGAACAAACATTTACCACCATCGCCCATAGTCATTTTTACAACCTCCCGATATCTGATGGAATGGCAGACTCCTCTTTGATATTACCATATTATGCGGATGGTAACTTTTGGTTTCAAGCAGGAGAAATAGGACATAGTGCTAATTATCTTACAAGATATTACATCGCGCCTTACGCGACTTATTCAAATCTTTGGATTAAGATTTTAGATGTTGACGGATCCGACTATTCCGGTTCTGATATCACATGGGATTCCGTTAGGGTATTTGTTATTCCGGCCAATATTTTCAGAAGTGCACAGATGGATAACATTGATTTTAAAAATCAAAACGAAGTATCTGCATATTTTGATGCAAGGTAGACCAGTTCCAGAATCAATAGAGACTTTTAGAAATTCATACCAATCCCGTCAAAAAGATCATCGGGATATATTCAGATGTTTGGATTGATTATTTCAAGTTGTAACAATACCGGTAAGAAGAAATTTTCAGGATAATTACCTGACAATGCTTATCTTGCTTTTCATATAACCATCCGGTGTTGTTGCACCGAGGATGTAGATTCCTTCTGAGAGACCGGATACATCAATACTTCCATCGGTACCGCCGATATGTTTGCTCAACACGATCTGCCCGGTGGCGTTAAACAGATCCACCCGTCCCGGTTTCTGCGCCGTATGTATGTATACAACATCACTAACCGGGTTGGGATAAATATTGATGCTCATATTATCCATGGTAGACCCGGTACCCAGATAGTTGTCCTCCACAACCACATCGTCGAAACCGAATTCACCGCCATTTTGTCCGTAGAGAAAAAAAGCAATTTTCACCGTTGCAGCATTAATACAGTTAGGTGGCAGGTCAATGATCTCCTGTTTCCAAGTGAATTGTTGCCAGCTGTTCGTATCCATCTCTTCATTAAAAATATTTGTCCAGCCTGAACCATCATCAGGTCTTGAATGTACAGTGAAGTTCACATTATTGTTTGGAGGCAGAGAATGATATCTGTCGCCGCTCCACCAGAAAGAAAAAGTCGGATGAACGGTTCCGGTAAGGTTAATATAGCCGGTAATAAGCCATTCATCCTGCATTCCCATGGCAAAATCCGGATTTATTCTGATATACTGCGATCCGGAATGTGCGCCCACCGCACATACAGCCCAAGTCTGGTTGAGATTGGTCTGCAAAAGGTTCCAGCCATGCATATTCCCGGGTATCGCAAAAGTTTCAAAATCTTCATAAAATAAATTGACTTTCAGCCCTGAAGTAGTCTGTTGTGAAAATCCTAAAACCGTTGCTGATATCAGCAAAAAACAAAGGGTAATTTTTTTCATGTGTGTAAGTTTTTGATCAATAAGAATAGTTTATGTTGGTATGTTTCAATTTATGGATATTTTGAAATATCCATAAATATTGACATAAAAATACATTTTTTTCCCATTGAAATAATTTTAAAAAATTTTTTATATAAATATCAAACCAATATCAATTTGTCTACTACAAAGGTAAATGTACGTCAAGTCCGAAAAAAAACACCCGGGAAAAATAAGAAATTGTTTCTAAAAATCATACTAAAAAATGCCGGTAATAAGATGTTTTCAAAATTTCTCGTTTTATTTTCATATTTTTGTACATAATTATTTTAAAAACACTATTTATGGAAAAACATCAGGGCATTATTACATTTGGAGGCAATCCTCTTACGCTAACAGGAACTATGGTTAAGGAAGGCGAACAGGCAAAAGATTTTACTGTTCTGTCCAGCGATCTGAAACCTCACAAACTCAGCGATTATGACGGAAAAACGAGGATCATATCCGTGGTACCGTCGGTTGATACCGGTGTCTGTGCAGCACAAACACGCCGTTTCAATGTTGAAGCGGCTAAACTCGACGACACGGTAATTTTAACTGTTTCGTGCGACCTTCCTTTTGCTTTAGGCCGTTTCTGTGCTGCTGAAGGCATAGATAAAGTGATTACCTTATCGGATCATAAAGAGACCGATTTCGGTTTGAAATATGGATTTCTGATCGACGAATTACGTCTGCTGGCACGCGGCATAGTTATCATCGACAAATCCGGAGTGATCCGTTATGTTGAATATGTCAATGAAGTCACTCATCATCCCGACTATGATAAGGCTCTGGCAGCTTTAAAATCTATTTGATATAATTCTTATATATAATATACAAACTTATTGTTAAATTCATTTCATTTTTAACCCTATAAATTATTAAGTATGAAAAAATACCTATTACTCATTTTAACTCTTTGGACAAGCTTGCAGGTATCTTTAGCACAAACAACATTGTATACTACTGACTTTGAAAGTGATACCATAGGAAGGCTGGCCATACAAGCCGGTGATCCCTGGACTACCTGGTCGGGTACACTGGGAGGCGGTGAAGATCCCTTTGTTTCGAATACCCAGGCTCATAGCGGGATACATTCCGTTTACGTGGTCAATAACAATGATTGCGTTCTGAATTTATATGATAAAACGACGGGGCGTTTCAAGGTGCAATGGTATATGTATGTGGAGAGCGGGAAACTCGGCTACTTCAATCTGCTGAGTGATTTCAGTTCAGGAAGCAGCACCTGGGCATTTCAGGCCTACATTTACCACGACACCATTTTTATTGATGCGGACGGCTACCATACCGCCATGGCTCCCTTTGCATCTGACACATGGGCAAAAGTGACTCTGATCATCGATCTTGACGATGATTTTGCAACATTTTTCAAAGATGATGTAGAAATCATAAGTTATCAATGGAGCAAAGGCGCGCAAGGTTCTGACAATCTGCTGAAACTTGATGGTATTGATTTTTATGGCTGGGACGGAACCGATAGCCCAGTTGAGGGCACACCGTCAGGTTATTACATTGACGACGTGAGTTTTGATTCAATAGTCGCGCCGGGGATAGCCCCTTCCAACCTGACGGCAACACTGAACAGCGGTGATATTGATGTGGCATGGACAGCCTCAGCGCCTGCGCCCGATCTTTACAAATTAAGCCGGAACGGAGCCGTTGTCCATTCAACTTCAGGGCTTAGCTATACGGATGTTCATCCCTGGCCTGATACTTATATTTATGCTGTCAGGGCGAAATACGACAGTCTGGGTTATTCTCACGCCTCAAATTCGGATACTGCAACCATTACCGGAGGTGTGAGCCGCGACCTTGTGCTGATGGAAAAAGGAACTTCGACAAACTGCCCTTATTGTCCGTATGCCGCTATGGGATATAAAAGTTTGATCGAGACCAACCATAAAGATGCAGCAGGTATTGCCTATCACCCTTCAGCATTATGGAACAGTTTCGAAGATGCTTATACAAATTCAGCCTCGGTAGCGCGTTTAATTTATTATAATATCGAAGGATTTCCCACTGTGATCTCAGACGGTAAATGGAGGATCAACGGCGTTACCGGTACCACGAACCAGTATTCGGTATATTTAAATTTTTATAACGACAGGATTGATGCTGCATCATTTCACACCATCGATCTTAATGTGGTTCCGGCAGGTACTGATACCTATACGGCCACCATCACTGCCGAAGAGTCCTTTACGGCATTTTCTCCGGTAAAACTACATGTTGTTCTCACCGAATCAAATATTCCCGTTGTATGGTACAGCCAATCGGAACTGGATTATGTCTGCCGTGGTATGTATCCCGATGCAAACGGAACTACCATAGATTTCTCCACACAAAACCCGCAAACCTTCAACATAAACTTTTCGACCAGCGGATATGTAAAAGATAACTGCCAGCTGATCGTATTTATCCAGGATCCTGCCTCAAAATTAGTCACTCAGACCGTGAAGCTGAACATGTCTGCCGTATCGGGTATGGATGAACTCAGCGGGAAAAATATAAGCCTGTATCCCAATCCGGCAAGTGAATACGTTATTGCCCACACCAGCGGTAACGGACAAATGGAAATTTTTGATATCACCGGAAAATGTGTTTTACAAGACAACATCACACAGACTTCTCAGACTTATGATGTCCGTGGCTTAGAAAAAGGCATTTATTTTGTCAGAATTACAACAAAAGAAAATTCCTTCTCAGAAAAGCTGATCATCGATTAGAAACTGATCCGGATTTTTAAAGAGGCCTGTTGAATTGCAGGCCTTTTTTGTTTCAGATTTGAGCGGTTTCAGGCTTTCAATTATTCTGTATCGCCCTTTTCTTTTATGTAAAAAGCGGAATCACCCCATTCACCGTAAGCGAGCTCGCATCCGGCACTCCTGATACACTCTGCAAGAGAGCGCCCGCAATCAGCAGGCTCATCATGCAGACCCGGCTTTCCTTCATAGAGATCATAGTTTTTTTTATATGTTACAGGGGTAATGTTGGGCATCATCACATTGGCTCCGGCAAGCAGACCCTTCTCCCTGCCCTGGGGATCAAGTGTCTGAAGGGCTGTAGATGATGCGATGTTTATTTCTGGACGTAACAACCTCAGGATGGCAATCATTTTCAACGATAATTCCACACGTTTTTCCGGTGGCGATAGTGTATCCTTGTATTTAAAAAGCGGGGTGTCAGCATGTTCAATGTATGGGCCCATGCCTACCATATGCACACCTGAATCTCTGATAAAAAAAAGGTCTGCAGCAAGGTCATCCATGGTCTGAAAGGGCAGTCCTATCATAACCCCCGTGCCTGCCTGGTATCCTATCCTGATCAGGGAGTTGATGGCTTCCAGCCTTTTATAATAACTATGCTTTGCATTACGCGGATGAAGCCGGTGATACAAAGCAGGGTCAGAAGATTCAATTCTCAGCAGGTATCTTTTCACTCCCAGGTCGAACCATTTGCGGTAAATTTCCTCATGTTGTTCACCACACGACAATGTAATACGCAGGTTATTTTCGGTCACCAGATGAATTTTTCGTATCAGTTCTGAGATCCGGCTGGTAAATGCGCTGTCGCTGCGTTCGCCCGACTGCAGCACTAAGGATCCATAATTATTCTTCCATGCAAATACCGCTGCTTTCAGCACTTCATCCTCCGGAACCTCATACCGTAACACTTTGTTGTTTCCGGCTCTGATGCCACAATAAAAACAGTTTTTTGAGCATAAATTCGAATACTCTATCAATCCTCTTATAAATACCTTGTTGCCGATCAACGAATCTCTTGTTTGACGGGCGGCGCCAAGAAGTTCTCTGATTTGGATATCATCATCAACAGACAGCAAATACTTCACTGCATCATAATCCAGGTTTGCAAAGATTTTACTGTCCATAAATGAAAAATATTCTTATCTGGAGGTGACCGGTGGAACAATTGTATCTGAGGTTTGAAAAAAAGGCTGCAGGGCCCGTGTAAAGATTCCGTTCATATAAGCTATTGCCATTCCGTAATTTGTTATGGAAACCGCATTTTCCGTGAATGGTTTCAAACGGTTGAGTATTTGTTTGCGGGTCACCATGCAGCCTCCGCATTGAATAACCAATTTGTAATCCCGGACATTTTCCGGCAACATATCCAATCCGGATATATTTGTAAAATATAATTTTTTTCCTGTGAATTTTGAAAGCCACATAGGTATTTTAACCCTTCCGATATCATCACAGCTCACATGATGGGTGCAGGACTCAAGAATAAGTATTCTGTCGCCGTCTTTGAGTTCACTGATCGTTTGGGTTCCTTTCACAAAATTTTCAAAATCTCCTTTCAGCCGTGATAACACAATGCTGAAACTGGTAAGCTGAATATCTGCGGGCACTAATTCCTTTACGGTGCCGAATACCTGGCTGTCGGTGACAACCAGACAAGGTTTGATGCTGCAGGTTTCAAAAAAATGTTTCAACTCTGTTTCTTTAAGAACCACGCAGATACAATCATTGTCAAGCACGTCGCGGATGGCCATCTGCTGAGGCAGGATCATTCGTCCTTCGGGAGCTTCCGAATCTATTGGGGTTACCAACAATACGTAATCGCCTTTACGGATGATGTCGCCGATCAGCGAATGAGCAGCGTAGGCTGATGCTGGAATTGTATTTTTCAATGCTGATATCACCAAACCGATATTTGAGGATGACCGGACACTAAGGTCAATAATATCACAAATACAATACTTTTGAATAATTTCCCGTGTATTTTCGGATAACGGATTTACATCGGACTTGTTGTGAACAATGATGAACGGCACATCATACTGAATAAATTCATTGACTAACTGCATCTCGGGTTGCCCGAATTTATTATCAGCAATAACAAGCACAGCGCAGTCGATGATTTTCATAACCTGCAGGGTTCGATCAATCCTTTTTTTGCCTAACTCACCGGTGTCGTCAATACCGGCAGTATCAACCATTATCACGGGACCTATGCCGGATAGTTCAATAGATTTTTTCACAGGGTCGGTGGTTGTTCCTGCATGTTCCGAAACAATAGCCACCTCCTGCCCTACGAGGGCATTTATGAGTGAACTTTTCCCGTTATTTCGTCTTCCAAAGATACCGATGTGTGGTTTTAAGTCCCTGCCCTTATCCATGTTTGCTGAATTAAATTATGATCACTTCAAACAATATTCCTGATGATATTAAAAATACAAATCCCGTTTTCCGTCTTTAATCTGGTTGATCCTGTTTCTGATCTCAGCCACATTTTTTGCATCGCTGAGGGCTTCCAGTTCTTTTTCAATAAGATTCCATCCCTTGTCGGCATTCACCTTATTGCCATAATCCACGAGATATTCAGCCAGGGTAAGTATGGCATTCGGTGTACAGAAGCGTTTTATGAAACCGGGAACGGAAAATTCCATAAAATGTTCACCGGTTCTGCCGAGTCTGTAACATGCTGTACAAAAGGAAGGGAGCATCTCCTGATCCAGAAGTTCAGAGATGATCTCGCTCAGCGACCGGTTATCGTTGATCCTGAACTGGCCTTTATTAAGATCCTGCTCAGATAGAGATGTTTTGGCATAACTGCCCAGTTCGAGCCGTGTACCGCCGTCGATTTGGGAAACTCCGAATTGTATCACTTCATTGCGTAACGCCACAGGCTCCCGGGCGGTTAGGATCATGCCCGTATAAGGCACGGCCAAACGGAGAATGGCAATCATCTTTGCAAAATTCTCATCATTGACAAAGTATTTATTGCCCATACTGAGCATGGACGCATCTTTGATCCGTGGAAATGAAATAGTATGAGGCCCGACATTATAACATGCTTCCAGATGGTTGGTATGCCTGACTAACCCCAGCACTTCGAAACGCCAGTCGTATAATCCGAAAAGCGCCCCTATGCCCACATCGTCGAGCCCTGCCTCCAGGGCACGGTCGAGGGAAGAAAGGCGGTATCCGTAATCAGCTTTTTTTCCCCTGAGATGGTAAGTTTTATAGGCTTCGGGGTGATACGTTTCCTGAAACACCTGGAACGTGCCGATACCGGCATTTTTTACGGTTCTGAACCCTTCTATGTCCAGAGGCGCTGCATTTATATTCACACGCCTGATCTCGCCATTGTTTTTTTTAACAGAATAGGCCAGGCGGACGGTATGTGCAATAAATTCCGGATTATACTGGGCATGCTCTCCATAAACCAGGATAAGCCTTTTCTGGCCGTTATCTTCCAGCGCTTCGATTTCTTTAACGATCTCATCATCGGTGAGGGTTACCCGCTTTGCCTCGGGATTTGATGCTCTGAAACCGCAGTAAAGGCAATTATTGGAGCATTTGTTGCCTATATACAGGGGTGCAAACAAAACAATGCGGTTGCCATAAATCAGTTTTTTCAACTGACGTGCACCCTCTTTTATTTCTTCGACAAGTTCAGGATCGGTAGTATTGACTAATATTGCTGTATCAGCAAGACTCAGCCGTTTTTTAGAAAGCGATTTTGCAATGACCGACCTGACAGATTCTCTGGTTGACACCGTATTGTTAAGATATTCCTCAATCTCCGCTGCATCAATAAATGGCTGCATCGGAACATCAGGTATGTTGTATTTTTCAGGCGTAAATTTCATTTGATTACCTCATTCAAATTTATTCCAATTAGTAGTTTTTGGGGAATTCAACAGTAAAGGTACTCCCGATATCGGGTTGGCTGGTAACCGTAATAGTGCCATGGTAGTTCTCCTCTACGGTTTTTTTCATTATGGAGAGTCCAAGTCCGCTTCCGCTGATACCCTTGGTTTTTTCATTCTTTATACGTACAAATTCCTGAAACAGTTTAGCCATATCTTCTTCATTCATTCCGATACCGGAATCTGCAACGGATATTTTCACTTTGTTATCATCTGCTGTAATTTTGCAATCAACAGTTCCGTTCATTTTATTGTATTTTACCGCATTGGAAATCAGGTTATTGAAAACAATTTCTATTTCATTAGGATCAGCGTTCATATAAATATTAGGCTCATCTGAATCGAGAAAAACTTTGACATTTTTCTGGACAGCCATAGGATTCATGGTATCAATAGCGATCTGTGCAATTTGTAGGATGTCCACTTTGGATATTGCACGTTTTTTCTTTCCGTTTTCGAGTTTGGTGAGGTCAAGCATATCCATGATGAGTGAGCGCATGCCTCTGATACGTTCCAGGGAACGCTCGATCATCTGTTCATAATCACTCAGATCGTTGCCCACCTGTTTGTCCTGCATGATGCGCAGATAACCTTCAATGGCATTTATCGGGGATTTGAGTTCATGAGACAGCACCGATAAGAACTGAAAACGGATTTGTTTACCTTCTTCGTTTAGTTTTTTAGTCATCCGGCTCAGATACAGATGTTTGGTAATACCTTCCATAGCCGTTTTCAGTTCCTGCGGTGTAAAGGGTTTGGGCACAAAATTATAGGCGCCGTTATTGGTAGCTTTGATGGCCAGGTCGAGAGAAGCATAGGACGTGATCATCATCACCGAAGTATCAATATTTTTTTTGTTAATATATTCCAGCACCTCAATGCCATGGATACCGGGTAGTTTATTATCAAGGAGGACAATGTCAATTGGTGTGGAATCCAGATATGTCAGGGCGTCTTCACCCGTACCTACTTCTATTGTTTCAAAAGTAAATGCTTCTTCAATAAAAGGGAAATCCACTGAAAAGTTTTTAAGTATTCTCGATAGTCCCGATCGAATTCCCGCTTCATCATCGACTATCAATACTTTCAAAATTGCCATAACGTTATTTTTTATTTTTTAATAGCTTATTTACCTGTACCTGCAATTGGTCGAAACGGATACCTTTTTCCAGGTAGAGGTCAGCTTTTATCCATTGCTTATCTTCATCGGAATTAAGGCCAAACATCATCCCTGTTTCGGCGGTAACAGCGGTTGCAATAATTACAGGCACATCGGGATAATTCTTTTTTATTTTATAGCTGAGTATAAAACCACTGTCTTTATTATCCATCATCAGGTCGAAGATGGCCAGATCGGGCTTGATTTTATTGATTAATTCTTCACCTTCTTTTTGTGTTTCTCCGGTGATCACATCAAAACCCATGTTTTGCATGTATAGTTTTAACTGTGTCAAACTATCGATATCATCATCGACGATCAAAACCAATTTTTTTTCTGTCGTTGTCATTTTATAAGGTTTTATTTTTGTTTCTTGGTATTCTGATTTTAAAACAGGTACCGGTTGGGCCTGTTTCGGGCTTATCATTTGTTTCGATGTTTATTTGTCCGTTGTGCATTTTTACAATGCCATAAATCAGCGGCAATCCGAGGCCTGTTCCTTTGCCTATTGGTTTGGTGGTAAAGAAAGGAGTAAAGATTTTATCCAGATTTTCTTTGGATATTCCCGGCCCTGTATCGGCCACCCAAAACTCAATATCATCATTGCTTTCCCGCAAAGTAATACTAATTTTTCCGCCGTCGGGCATGGCCTCAATGGCATTTTTTTCGAGATTGGTCAACACCTGCATCCACTGATCGTTATCTATGAAAGCATACGTATTGGACAATTCACATTTAACTTCCACTTCGACATTGGACGGCAAAATGACGGATTCTATGGAATGATTGGTAAACTTCAGGATATCTGTTTCCACCAGTTTAACCTGGTTCTTACGCGCAAAATTCAACAAACCGCCAACAATTTTTTTGCATCGTTCGGCCTGTTCGGCAATCAGTTCCAGGTCGTCGCGTATAGGGCTTTCGGCAGGAGCTTCTTCTTTCAGAATATTGCTGTACATAGTGATAATTCCCAGCGGATTGTTCAATTCATGAGCGATACCTGCAGACAACTGGCCCATATTGGCGAGTTTTTCGGATTGTTGCAGCGATTGACGTGCGCTTGCCAGATTTTCGTTCGAGAGATTGAGTTCCTGTATCGAATTGTGAAGTTTTTCAATGGTATTGGGCAGGCACATTTCCACCTCGGCAAAACCTTCGATGATTGCAATGGCATGTTCAATGCACGAATCGTAACCGCAGGCTCCGCAGTTGAGGTGATCTTCGGCTTTTACTTTCCCCATGCTTTCCAGAACCTTCGAGATGGCTTCCACGGAGGGCGTTGGAATACGCCGGTCGGCCGGTTTAAACTGTTGGGAATAATCAAGGTCCTTAAACGTGTTAAACTCATTTTTCCAGGTATCCTTATCCAGTAATTTCATCTTTTGTCGCACATAGTTTCTAATCCTGGTGGTTTTGGTGAACAACATATTATTATAGGTCATTCCCGGCCCCATGATGCATCCCTCACAGCACAGCAGTTCGAGGTGCTGCGATTTTTTAAGGCCTTCTTCAAATTCATGGATTGCCTCCCTGAAATGCACTCTCCCGGAGGCCACAATAATATTTTCCTCGCAAATATCATCCGTTTTATTGATAGAATGCAGTTTGCCCCGGGTGACAGGAAATATTGATGCTTTTCCGGCATAAGGCGGGTCAAAATCAGATGGTTCAGTGTTTTCTGGAGTAATGCCTGCTTTTTTAAACAGTTTTCGCAACTCGATAAAGGTTATCACCTGATCTACCTCGTTTGATTCTGCTTTTTTGGCAATACAAGGTCCCATAAAAACAGTCTTAACATCCTCACCATATTTTTTCTTTACGATCCTTACCATAGCCACCATCGGTGAAACGATCGGGGCTAAGGATTCTATCAGTTCGGGATGATAATGCCTGACATAATAGGCTATGGCCGGGCAGTCGGATGAAATGCTTTTGGGGGCATCCACATCATTCATTACCTTTTGGTATTCATTGGCCACCATATCGGCACCAAATCCTACTTCCACCACCCAGCTAAAACCTAATTTACGGAGCATGCCAACAAATTTCCTGTAATCGCAAATCTCAGCAAATTCGGCCGGAAAACTCGGAGCAACGCAGGCTACAGTTTTTTCATTCGTGGCCAGGTATTCTTCAACAGGTGCTGTGGTATCCACAAACACTTTTGCTTTCTGGCTGCAAACTTTAGTGCAGTTTCCGCATCCGATGCATCTCTCCGAGATAACCTCCGCCTGGCCGTTTATTATTTTTATAGCTTTTACAGGACATTCTCTGACACAGGTATAACATACCCTGCAGCGGTCTTTTACTGTGTAAACTAACTCGTTATTTATCAGATTTCCCATTGTCCTGAGCTTGCTATGCGGTTATTTATTATTATAAAAGCACTTCGCGTTTGAAATATTTAGTATGCAGAAGTGTATGGCTTTTGTGCTGAAGTGGTTCGCCCAGGAAATTAGCATACAATTCAACAATTTCAGGATTTTTATGCGAAACCTTCAGTGTTTCCTTGTCATCAATTTCATAGAGTGCGTTCATACGTGCTTCAATAACTTTTTCAGTTATTCCGATACGTTGACCGCCACCGGCAATACATCCTCCCGGGCATGTCATAACTTCAATAAAATGAAGATCATTTCTTCCGTTACGGATTTCTTCTATCAGTTTGCCTGCATTGGCAAGGCCACTGACAACGGCGACTCCGATTTCCATATCATTGATCTTTATACGTGCCTCTTTATGTCCTTCAAGTCCTCGAACAGCATTTATTTTAAAGTTCGTCAGTTCATTTCCCGTAAGTTGTTTATAAGCCGTTCGTAAGGCTGCTTCCATTACACCGCCTGTAGCGCCGAAAATTTTTCCTGCCGAGCTGCGAACGCCCAGTGGGGAATCGGTCAGTTCAGGTTCAATGTTATGCATATCAATGCCATGGAGTTTTATCAGCTCAATGAGTTCGCGGGTAGTCAACACCATGTCTACATCGTTAATGCCCTCACGGCCCATGGTATCCCGTTGTGCTTCAAATTTCTTGGCGGTACAGGGCATAATAGATACGGAAAAGATGTCTTTGGGTTCCAATTTGGCCTGCTGTGCAAAATAACTCTTAATTATGGCACCGGTCATCTGCTGCGGCGATTTGCAACTCGAAAGGTTATCAAGATAATCGGGAGCAAACTCTTCGGCATATTTTACCCATGCGGGGCAACAGCTGGTAAACATGGGCATGGTTTTACCCTTTACGATACGATCAATAAGTTCTGCCGATTCTTCCATAATGGTTAAGTCGGCTCCGAAGGTGGTATCAAACACGTAAGTAAATCCTATCTTGCGCAGGGCAGCATTAAGGATTCCATTAATATCCTGCCCCGGTTTCATGCCAAACTCTTCAGCCAGGGAAACAGAGATAGACGGGGCATACTGCACCACGGCAACTTTGTCCTTATTGTGTAAAACATCCTGAATTTCAGCGGTTTGGTTTCTTTCCGACAAGGCGCCGGTAGGGCAAACCATGATACACTGTCCGCAATTGACACAACTGGAAGTATTGAGGCCTTTGCCCATTGAAGTACCTATGAGTGTTTTGCTGCCACGGTTGATGTATTCAATGCACGACACGCCCATTACTTCTTCGCACACTCTGACGCATCGTCCGCAGAGGATACACTTTGCCGGGTCACGGATAATACTCAGGCTGGAATGATCCATTTTATGTTTGTTTTTTATGCCATGGATACGGCGGTCAACCACGTGATATTCTTTTGAAAGCTGCTGCAGCTCGCAATTTGCGTTTCTCACGCAGTAGAGGCAATCGTCGGGATGATTTGACAGCAGCAGCTCGACAATAGTTTTTCGTGCATCTAATACGCGGGGCGAATGCGTGTTGATTTTCATTCCGTCGCTGACAGGAAAAGAACAAGAACTCACGAGTTTGGCACTGCCTTCGAGTTCCACCACGCACATCCGGCAGGCGCCCGAGGGGATGAAGTTTTTCATATGACAAAGTGTAGGCACTTTGATACCGTTGCGGTTAAGCACTGTCAGAATCGTTTCGCCTTTTTCTGCCTGATATTTTTTTCCGTTGATTTCTATAGTCAAATTCATAATATTCTAATTTTTAAATCATTTCAATAGCATCAAATTTGCATGTTTCGTAGCAAGCGCCGCAACCGATACATTTATCTTCCTGGATAAAATGCGGAGCTTTTCGGGATCCGATAATGGCCGAAGTGGGGCATTTTTTGGAGCAGGCCGTACAACCGGTACATTTATCAACAATGATATGAAATTTTCTCAGGTCGGTACATTTTCCTGCCGGGCATACCCTCTCAAACACATGAGCTTCATATTCATGGCGGAAATAACGCAGTGTGCTTAACACGGGATTGGGAGCAGATTGTCCGAGGCCGCAAAGCGATGTTTCTTTAATGACTTTTGCGAGTTTTTCCAATTGCATGACACCCTGAAACCTTTCGAGGGCATCTTTGTCGTCGTTGGATTTTGGTTTCGAGGTAATACTCTGTAATATTTCGAGCATACGCTTAGTACCTTCGCGACAGGGTATACATTTACCGCAGCTTTCGCGCTGAATGAAATCCATAAAGAATTTCGCAATATCAACCATACAGGTTTCTTCGTCCATCACCACCAATCCTCCGGAACCCATCATGGCTCCAACGGACAGCAGGTTTTGATAGTCAATTTCAATGTCAAGATTTTCTTCGGTAATACATCCACCCGAAGGACCGCCGATTTGTACCGCCTTGAATTTTTTGTCGAAAGCGATGCCGCCGGCAATATCAAAAATTATCTGGCGAACCGTTGTTCCCATGGGAATTTCAACAAGACCGGTATTTTTAACATTTCCTGACAGGGCAAATACTTTGGTTCCTTTGCTCTTGTCGGTGCCCGTGGAGCTAAACCAGTCAGCGCCCCTGAGAATGATTTCGGAGATGTTGGCATACGTTTCCACATTATTAATTACACTGGGTTTGCCAAACAAGCCGCTTTCGGCCGGAAATGGAGGACGAGGGCTGGGCATTCCGCGAAATCCTTCGATGCTGTGCATCAGGGCAGTTTCTTCGCCGCACACGAAAGCTCCGGCTCCCATTTTGATTTTTATTTTCAGGTCGTATCCGGTATTCAAAATATTATGACCGAGCAGACCATATTCTTCTGCTTGTTTGATAGCGATCTTCAGGCGCTGGATAGCGAGCGGGTATTCGGCACGGATATAGATATAGGCCACAGTGGCGCCTACGGCATACGATCCGATGGCCAGACCTTCGAGGAGCCGGTGGGGGTCGCCTTCGATGACAGCGCGATCCATAAAAGCGCCGGGGTCGCCTTCGTCGGCATTACAAATCATGTATTTCTGGTCGGCCTGAGTTTTGAAAGCCAATCTCCATTTGGTTCCTGTAGGGAATCCGCCGCCGCCACGTCCGCGCAAGCCGCTTTTTTCAATAGCAGAAATTACGTCTTCGGGCGACAGGGTTTTCACGGCTTTGATAAAGCCGGCATAGCCGCCCCTGGAGATATATTCTTCAAAACTCACGGGATTAATAACGCCACAGTTCTTAAGAACTAAACGTTTTTGTTTGACAAAAAACGGGTGCTGGTTGATATCATTAACACCCTGCCACGGTTTTAGTTCATCGCTCATAAACTGTCCGAGAACATTTTCTGTCATCGTTTTTCCGGCGATAACGGTGTTGAGAATATCATTGACTTTATCAAAGGTCACTTTTCCGAAAGATATCCTGTTCCTGCCCGGCAGCCTGACATCCATAATGGGTTCAACGGCACAGAATCCTATGCAGCCAACTTCTACTATATCGGCTTCCATAGTATTGAATTTCAGATATTCTTCGATGGCCGCTTTAGTCTTTGCCGCACCAGCGCCAAGTCCGCAGGTTCCTGCACCTATAAAAATGGAAGTTTTGTCGTGACCTGCATTTCTTTCAAATGCACCGTTATTTAAGTCAGTTTCTATGCCGGCAGCGAGGTTCTCCAGGTAATGTTTTACTGAATTGTTCATATCGTTTGTTCTTTAGCTATAAATGATTCAACTATTTCCTTTAATTTTTCAGTGGTGACCTTAGCAAAAAACTCTCCGTTGATGTTTATCACCGGGGCAAGACCGCACGCACCGATACATGCCACGACCTCAATGCTGAAAAGTCCATCACGGGAGGTTTGTCCGGCTTTAATTTTCAAAATAGATTCCAGTTCCTGCAGTACGGTGGCCGATCCGAGCACATGACAGGCTGTACCCCGGCATACCATGATATGGTATTTTCCGATGGGTTCAAACCTGAATTGATTATAAAATGTAGCAACACCGTAGATTTTGCTGGTAGGTATCTTCAACTTCAGTCCGGTTTTAACAATTGCTACTTCGGATAAATAACCTTCATGTTCCTGGATTTCCTGTAAAAGCGGGATCAAAGAGTCCCTGCCGCAGTTTTCGTAGTTTTCAAGTATTTTATCAATTGCTTTTTCCATATTAATAGGTGTTGCTACATTTAAATTTGTTAATAACTATATTTGTTTTTCACCTAAAATCCGTGTGAGTTCGGGAAGTAACCTTTTGACGTCAACCGGTTTTCTGATGAAACCGTCCACCGGGAACCAGATGCTTTTTCCGTCTTCCGAAAGATAATCCACGCCGGCTTTTCCGGTATTGATATCTTTTACCAGGATGACATGTAAATCTTTAAATCCCGGATTTTTTCTGAATTCCCGGGCCATCGCCTGAACATCCGGTTTGGTAGTGGTCAGAATGTCAATGGAGGTTTGCATCAGTACCGGCATTTTCGAAAGCTCAGGATCATCGGTAATTTCTTTTGCCAGTTCAAAACCCTCGTAATGAGTTGTCATCATTACATCGAGTATCGCCAGATCGGGTTTTTCTTCCCTGATCTTTTTCATGCCTTCGATTTTGTCATTTGCGGCAATGACAATGTATCCTTCTTTTTTAAGGATTGTTTCAATGATGGTGATCACATCAATGTCATCATCTACGATTAAAATTTTTTTGGTTTCCATAACTTGTTTTTTAATGTTCGTTAATAATTCTTTATTTTGAAAAAGTCTCCTGTTTTAATACCATTTATTATACCTGCCAGCAAATCGTAATTATCCGCTGATTTCGACAGGAAACCGTTGGCTCCTGCTTCAATCATCCGGTCTATATAATACTGTGTCTCATAAGATGAAAATGCCATAATAGGCAGTTCGGGATAAACGGTTTTTGCTCTGCGTGTAGCCTCTACGCCATCCATCACCGGCATTTTGACATCCATAAAAACAAGGTCGGCGGCACATTGGCCGATCAGGTTCAGAAATTCCTCCCCGTTGGAGGCTTCAGCAACGATTTCCACATCACCGATGTTGAGAAGGATCGTTTTCAAAGCTTTACGAAAAGTTTCTTCATTATCAACTATTATTACCCTGATCATTGTTACCTTTTTTGACGATACAAAATTATAATGGTAACATGGGGCAGAAAAGAGTAAAACACACATACAGCATAACAGGTATAAACACCTGTTTTGAAATAGGAATGTCTTTGCCAATAAGGGTTACAGAAAAAAATGCTTGCTTACATTCTCCGGAAATTTTTCATTACAATTTTATAAACACTTGATTTTGATCTGTTTACACAAATTTGATTTTTAAATTTTTCTTTTTAATTTTCCATAACAGGTATTTATACCCGGTATTAAACTGGCCTTTTGTCGATATTTTTTACCTGTTTGTCGAAAAATAAGGTAACAGAAGGAGTAATCCGACAAAAAAATCTGTACTATTTTGCCTTACGTTCCATATATTATAATGTGAAGTTCGGTTTTTTCACCTTAAAGGTGGTGAAGCAGGAATATATATTACTAATAAATCAAATGACAGAGGTTATTACCTTACAGGTGAACACTGAAAAGTGATTTGAACGGGATTTGATGTTTACGGCGGTATGGCTGCTGCTAAAACCGGATTAAAGTAGTATAATGATGATCAGGCATTTATCAGCCCGTTTTTTATAGCAAACATCACCAGGTGCGGAGAGTTTTTAGCTCCTGTTTTTTCGAGCAGGTGGGCACGGTGTCCGTCGACGGTTCTGGCGCTGACACCCAGAAATTTGGAAATCTCGGCATTTGACATTCCCCTGCAGATCAGTTCAAGCACTTCCTGTTCCCGGTCGGTAAGTTCGATGCTGGCTATACGTGAGACTGGCCGCTGAGTGCGGTTTACATTGCTGATAAACTCTTCTGAAAAATAGTTCTCGCCCAGCATCACCTGGTTGATGGCACGCTGTAACTCATCCTTGTTGGTTTTTTTCAGCAAAAAGCCATCTGCGCCGGCTTCGATCATCTGATTAAAATAACTGATCTCTTCGAACATGGTCAGGGCGATAACCTTGATTTTCGGATATTTCTCTACAATTCTCCGGGTAGCTTCAATGCCATCCATCACAGGCATGCGTATATCCATCAGTACCAGGTCGGCCTCATGATTTTTGAGAAGGTCAAACAATTCGTGTCCGTTCTGGGCTTCACCAATAACTTTAACTTCATCCATTTCATTCAGGACGATCCGGAGTCCTTTGCGAAAAATCTCGTGATCATCGGCAATCACTAATCTGATGATGTGCATAAAGATTTCATTTTACATTCAGCGTAACCAGCACCGACATGCCCTCTCCTTCCCTGCTCTTGATCAGCGACATGCCGTTGATAGTTTTCACTTTGTTTACAATATTATTCAAACCGAGGCCGGCAGGCTGCTGCAGTTTTTCGTCCACGTCAAACCCGATACCATCATCTTTGTAATAAAGGTTTACCTGATTGTCGTGGCTTTCGAGAAAAATCTCAATGTTCGCAGCCTGCGAGTGTTTCAGCGAGTTATTCACGAGTTCCTTGATACTCTGGAACAGCACCGTTTCTTCGATCCGCGGGCCGCTTAGTCTGTACTGCGAAGTGTCGAGGGTGATCTTTACCGACCGGGTGTTATTGATATAATTACAAAAATCCTTCACTGCTGCCGGCAGACCAAAATCATGCAGTATGCTGGGCATGATATTGTTCGATATCTCACGAGCGGAAACGATAGCTTTATCAATAAGTTCGTCAACAGATTGTAAAGTTTCAGCCGGACTTATTTTATTAAAATTACCTTTCTTCAACAGGTCGGTATAAAGTTTTATGGTTGACAAAAGAGGCGCCAGGCCATCGTGCAGGTCGGCAGCAAAACGCTGACGTTCCCGTTCCTCGGTTTCGATGATGGCAGCGGCAATTTTCCGTTCAATTTCCTTGCGTTCGGTGATATTGCGGGCAATGCTGAGTATCGCTTTTTTTCCGAAATAATCAATCACCCGGCTTGACATTTCAAGAAATATCACCGAGCCATTTTTTGTCAGGTGTTCGGTTTCGTAAATGTGGTGGCCATTTTTGATGATAATTTCTATATTCTTTTTTACCAAAGGAATATATTTAGGTGTTTTGATATCGGCAAAGTTCTTTTTCATCAGTTCGCTGCGTGTGTAACCCAGGCGTTTGATAACTTCCTGGTTGACTTCGATGAAATTACCTTCAAAGTCGGCGAGAAAAATCTCATCTCCCGAATTATCAAACAATAGTTGAAAACGGTTTTCCGATTCTATTCGCCTTTCATCCGCTTTTTTTACGCTGCGCAACAGGTTGCCTATGCGTAACACCCCCACGGATAAAAGTACAGCGACAAACAATACCAAGACGAAATAAATTGTGAGTATAACTGAATATTTTTGGCCGGAGTACAAAATGAATATTTCGATCAACTGTGCCACAATGAAAAAAACTATGGCCAGACCAATCATAATCCACGACTTACGGCTTTTGACGTAATCAAGCATCCGGATGATAAATGTCAGCGTGATGATCAGAATTATTGAAGTCAGGATCAGAATGACAATATTAGGAAGCATGTCTGTATTTTATGAGGCAAAGTTAATGATAAATGTCTTTTAAAAGGTAAATTGTTTTACCCTGGCAGGCTTGAAGATTCAATCATACCAGAGGAAAATCAATAGGTTCTCCCAATCAAAGTAACGGTGGCTGCGTACAACTTAAAATGTTACCACTTTGTCAGCCCAGATTACCAGGTTTACACAATCTAACATAGACGACAGCGGACAGGCTTCGGAACTGCTCAACTGCCTTGCTTTTAAGCATGTTCCACAGGCAAGTATTTCTCCGCCAACAGAAATAAATTTCCTGAGTTGATCGTCCACATTATATTTTTCATGCGTCAAACCTTCACATTCAACGGCTTCTCCCATTAAAAACATTTTTACTTCATGTCCCTGCTTTTTAGCTGTAACAGCAAATCTGAATGCATTCCAGGCCTTTTCATATTCTTTGGTTTCAAGTATTACTCCGATTTTCATGTTATTTATTTTACTGAAGTTTCGCATGATTTTTTTATGTCACGCGGACACAGCGCGGCAATGAGGGTTGATACGAACCATTTTCTTGATGTTTAATTTATTTCTTCCTTCGTGTCCCTTTGTGAATTTCCTTCGTGCGACTTCGTGGTTAAGTTTTTTTACCACTAAGGCGCACAAAGTGTTTGCACTAAGGCGCACAAAGGAGAATCTGCTCTGACTGACCGTGGTTTTGTTCTTTTTGACTATATGTAAAAAAGTTGTTTTCTATAATGTTATTCTCTTTGCAATCCACAAATGATACGTATTTATCAATTTTATTTTTTATGCGAAACTTCAATTATTTAAAATGTCAATACAATTTTATTTTTCCTGACGACATCGTACAGATCCGCCATGGAAGAATATACACAAACCTTAGGCGAATTTAGATTTCTGCTTTGCAAACATGTTCCGCATCCTTTTATTTTCCCTCCCCAGTCCAAAAACAAGTCTGTTTGTTCTTTTAGTTCCTCATTTGTTTTTACAAGTGTATCCAGTTCAACTCCTTTACCTAATAAAAAAATGGTAACCGTGTCGCCCGCTTTTAATGAAAAGTTGGCCAATCGCAGCGCATTCCATACTGTTTCAATATCATTGGAGTATATCACCATACCAATACTTGTAGGTTTTGTGGTATTCGTAAGGTTTTTTTCACTCTGACCATAAATAACGCCGGCCAGAATACATATCAAAACGAATAGAAAAAACAATTTTCTTTTCATAATAAAGGGGTTTTAATGATTAATTTATCCAGTATCAATGCCTATTCCAGATAAAACATAACAGGCTGCTAAAATATTGATTTTTTTCAAATCCAATGTAAAAATAATCAGCATTTTTAATTACTCATTCAGCACTATCAATAACAAAAGTAAATATCTTAATTTGTTTCCCAGTCGCCGTGTGATAAGCCGCAGCAAACATCGTGCGTTACAAGAAAGCTGCTTTATTTACCGCCGCACGATTTCCCCGCCTGCCGTCGATGCCCTTATTGTTGGCATTCTTGGACATGAGCATCCTTTCACTATCAGTTCAGTGTTACCGGAAAATTTATTGGTTGACCGATCAAAGTGGCGGTGGACAGGCTCATTCACCGAAACAGGCTCAGCCACATGGGAATTAGAAGGCAGGATGGATAAATATTTTTTATTTTGTTTGTAAAAGGAAAATCATTGGTGTTTTCGGCCGAAGGGAGCAAATTGATTTTCAAAACCTGCATGACTGGCTTAGTCGGTCAGTTACTTTTCGATATATGAAATATGTAAAAATACAGCACTATGATTAGGGCATCTCTGATACACCTCACCGGGGGCTTATAAAAACGAAAATTCGAGGCAGTCGGAGTTCTAAAAACCGCAGTGTGCTAAACGTACATGCCTGTGCTGAGCTTACCTGACACAAGGATTTGAAGAACAAAGACGAACGAAGAACTTTGAAGTTTTTAGAGGTAAATATATAAATATTTAGTATTTATTTACACTACTGCAATTAAACCTATCAAATGGGGTTAATAGATTTTTATTCTTGATTGTAAGAGAATATTTTTAAAATCAATTAAAATCAATAATTTTGCTTTTTAATGTAATTAACCAACACATTTAAATGATGAATAAAAACCAAATTACTGATGCCATAGCAATTGAATTTAAAAAAATAGCAGCTGACAATTTTTTGCTCTGGCAAAATGCATTACTTAGCGGAAGTGCAGAACAGGTAGCTGAATTATATACGGAAACGGCAACTTTTCTTCCTACGGTTTCTGCAGAATATAAAAAAGGAAAAAACGGCGCAACATCCTACTTCAGACATTTTCTGGAAAAAAATCCATCAGGCAGTGTTGTTCTGGACGAAGTACAGGTAATAAACAAACAAAACTATGTACATTCAGGATTTTATAATTTTGAAGTCGGTCCTCCGGATAACAGGAAGGTGCTTGAAGCAAGGTTTACTTTTGTATGGGGGCTGAACGAATACGATGAATGGAAGATTTTACACCATCATTCATCTCTAAAACCCACAATTTAACAAATTCATCCGTTTATTCCTGTTTTTTTTATACTTTTACTCCCAAAATAATAAAAATAATTATGACTATGGATATGTATAAACAAATTCTATCACAAGCCATACTCAATGAAATTGAAGCATATGAGTTTTATAAAAGTGCAGCAGAAAAATCCGCCAACGCTTCACTGAAAGAAATTTTCAGCGAACTTGCCGAAGAGGAAAACAAACATAAAATTATGCTTGAAGCTTTCCTGAACAGCAATGTCACCGTCCTGAATTTTCATACAACAGCTGATTACAAAGTTTCCGAGTCTGTTGAATTGCCTAAATTAACGCCTGATATGTCGTTTACTGATGGTCTTGCCCTGGCCATGAAGAAAGAAGAAGAAGCTATGGTGATGTATCAGAAATTCGCCGATGCAAGTTCAAGCGAAGAACAGAAACATGCTTTTATCCAACTTGCAAAAATGGAGCAAGGCCACAAGGCGCGGCTGGAAGAACTTTATACCAACACCGCCTATATCGAAGAATGGTAATTTACGGAATTTGCTGAGAACCATTTTCCCTGGGATTTAAAAAATCAAAAAAATTTTTATCTCTCAACCATCAGATATTTTTCTTGTTTCGGATTTACATTGCCGATAAGAGTTGTATTTTTAAAACCTGATTTTTTAAAGGCTGAAACCACAGCAGATGTTTTTTCTTCAGGACAGGAAATCAACAAACCTCCTGATGTTTGCGCATCCATCAACAGCATTTTAAATTCATAAGGCAAGTTGGCAGCAAATACAATATCCTGCTCCACAAAGTCAAGGTTGCGAAAACAGGCTCCGGGTATACATCCCATTTGTAACAAACGGAGCGCACCGTCGAAAACAGGTACATTTCGTGCGTTAATCTTTAAAGTTACTTTGCTGCCCATCGCCATTTTTAAAGCATGCCCGGCAAGTCCGAAACCTGTAACATCGGTCGCACACTTAATATGATGTTCCTGCATAATCGCTGCTCCGGCCTTGTTAAGCTGTTTCATGCTTTGAATTACGCTATGGTATTCATTTTCAGTAGTTTCGCTGATTTTTTTTCCTGCAAGCACCGTACCGCCACCTAAGGGTTTAGTGAGAATCAGCACATCACCCGGACAGGCAGCAGCATTAGTAATGATTTTTCCTGGATGAACAATGCCGGTAACCGCCAGCCCATATTTGGGAACATCGTCAACAATGGTATGCCCTCCGACTATCACTCCTCCGGCTTCTTTCACCTTATCAATACCTCCGCGCAAAATCTCTTTTAAAATTTCCAAAGGAACTTTTGCCGGGAAAGCAACTATGTTAAGCGCTGTTATTACCTCTCCGCCCATGGCATACACATCGCTGAGGGCGTTGGCAGCCGCTATTTGCCCAAATTCATAAGCATCAGAACAGAGAGGAGGAAAAAAATCAGTAGTTTGTATAAGAGCCATTTCATCACTTATTTGATACACCCCGGCATCGTCATGGGTTTCAATGTCTATCAGCAGATTTTTATGTTTTATCTTTGGCAATCCGGTTAAGGCTTTGCTTAATTCCCCTGCAGCAAGTTTTGCAGAACACCCGCCATATTCTACCGTGGATAAAAGGTCAAATTTAGCCATAAGTATTATTTTTCGTAAACAGAAAATTCAATATTGTTATTTTCCAAAATCTCCGCAAATTCACTTCTTTTATGCAGTGAAACAAGTATCCTTATGGACATACCGCAATCTGAAGTTATTTCTTTGGGTGTGGGGATAATATCGAGTTTCACCTTGGCCGAAAGGAGCAATTGTTCAGCTTTCAGTACCTTATGGGTAGAATTAAAAATCAGAATATAATAGTTCACTATTTGCAACTAAGATTAATACTGCTTTCATGGATAAATGACACTGCCCGCCATGCTTAGACGGTTAAGAATATCGTACATATTTGAAACCATGCCTACACCTACTTCATCTTTTTTCTTATAAAAATCAAGGCAGGTACCGCAAACAAGAATCTCAACACCGTCACTTTCAAGTTTTTTGAGACTATCAAGTACAACAGCATCTTTTAACGTCAGAAAAATACCCGAATTAAGGAATAGTAGTTTTGACGGCTTGTTTTCGATTTCAGGCAAGGTATTTATAAATGCCTTAAGCAGAATTTTACCAAGTTCGGGGTCTCCATCACCAAGAAAATTTCGTTGAAAAGCAATTACATAATCAGAAGTTCCCGCGGTTGAGATTTCGCAATAATCCTCAGATTTTGAATATTTTGAAAATTCTCCAGTTTTATTTACAAACAGATGAAACACACCCGCCAATGTTTGAATGATTGTTTTCATTCCGTTGTCTTCCAAAAAACGGGTAACATTCTTCAGGGAGGTTTCATTATCAATCAGGATTTCCAGCGTTTCATCAACGGCAATTTCTTCTAAAGCTTTTTTAGCCATTATCAATGGCATGGGACATTGCTTTCCTTTAGCATCGATTGTTTTCATATATTACCTGTTATTTTCTTAAATGCCCTTATTGTATATGTAATTTCTTCTTCGGTATTGAAACAGCCCAGACTCAGTCTCAGTGTTCCCTGCGGAAAAGTCCCCAGCGACTTATGTGCCAAAGGGGAGCAATGCAGGCCTGCACGTGCCAAAATACCATAATCCCGGTCAAGCATCAATGCGAGTTCGCTGGATAGCAAACCATCAACATTTAATGACACCAGAGGCAATCTGTTATCACCAGAATCTGGTCCATACAGGGTGATATGATCTATTTCTTTCAGTTGGCTAAGAAAATACGACATCAGTTGATTAAGATGCTCACGTATAATGTCAGTCCCCTTCTCCTTCAGGTATTCCAATCCGGCTTTTAAGCCAACAATACCAACTGTATTAATGGTTCCTGCTTCCAGGCGGTCGGGATAGAAGCCGGGGTGAAATTCCTCATCAGATTTGCTGCCGGTTCCGCCATGGATAAGCGTATCAATGGACAGATCGCTATTGATGCATAAACCGCCAATACCCGGAGGCCCATATAATTTCTTATGCCCAGTGAAAATAAGAATATCAATATTGTCTTTTTGCATGTCAACAGGAATGAAACCGGAAGTCTGAGCTGCATCCGTCATAAAAATGATTTGCTTCTCATTGCATAGTTTCCCTATGTGGCTAACAGGCATTACAGCCCCGCATACATTTGAGCCATGGATGCATACTACAAGCTTTGTATTCGGTTTTATGCTTTCTGTAAATTTCTGCAGACTGAAATACGCTGTTTCGTCAGCTGGTATAACAGTAATTTCAATCATTCCAAGGCTTTCAAGGTATCGCAACGGCCGGATAACAGAATTATGTTCAAAATTACTCACGATAACATGGTCGCCTTTTTTCAACAGGCCTTTGATGGCTATGTTGATGGCATGAGTAGCATTTGCCGTAAATATTACCTTTTCAGAATTCCTCACATTAAAAAAAGACGCCAATAATTCTCTGGTTTCAAAAACCTGCCGTGCAGCCTGTAACGACATGCTGTGCCCCGACCGTCCGGGACTTGCGCCATAATCATCAAGATAAGCTGTGATAGCCTTAGCTACCGTCGGCGGTTTGGGCCACGAAGTGGCCGAATTATCAAGGTAAACTTTCATGCAATAATTTTTTCCCGTTTTGAGTAATCATGATTCTGGTTTCAACATCAGCGCCACGTTGCACGGCAATGATTTTTTCCGCTTCGTAAATATCTGCCAGCAAAGCCCTGAATCGTTTCGTCCCTCCGATAATTTCCTTAAATTCTTCTATCTCAAGACCTGTTTCCTTGGTCGAAAGTTCCTTCAGAAGCTGTAAGCGAAAGTGATCAAGAACCGAAGTATGAATAAAATCATTCTGAAAAAAACGCACCTTACCTTCGCTTACCAGGTTACTGAGATACATTTTAATTTTTTGCTTTGTGATATTTTTTGATGCTGCAAGCTCTTCTATTTCAGATAACACAGGCTTTCCGGTATCATACCTGAGTATTTCATTTTCAAGCCATTGGATTTCCTCTCTTGTCTGTTTATCCATTACAGCTTTATGCCCCGCTATTATCCACGTGTTTCGGAAAGCATCAATAAGCTTTTCCGATTTCATTTTAGCAAGCAGAAAATCGAGGTAGGGCTTGCCAGCCTTTATTTTTGATAAACCCAGTTTGCCGATTACCTCATTTGTTTCGAGCCCATGATGAAATATGGGAAATTTGTTATGATATTCCTGTAGAATTTTAACAACTTTGTTTTTTAAAACCTTTTCATAATTGAAGTTTATCAATATATCACCTTCGGCAGATCTGTAAATACAGAATCCGGATGATACGATATCTTTATCATCAGGCATATCATCTGTTTTCAGGTGAAGTTTTTCGACGATCTCACTTACAGTATGTGGCCTGAATTCTTTTTTCAGTTCGGTATTGATGATTTCCACGATACTGTTTTCGCTGCTTGATCCGGCAGCCAGCTGTGTTAAAGTCTCAATAAGTTCGGTAGTTCTTTTTTTATGGTGCAGCGGGTTGCTGTCAATAACAAATCCGCCACCCAGGGTAATCTCTCCCGAAGAATTCCGGATAATAAACCTGTCTTTGTTCAACAACACAGCATCCTTAGAAAGATGCATCTGCACGATGGCTTCGTCACCGCCCTCACATATATCTTTGTTTAACAAATGAACTCTGGCTGTGCACTCAAAAGTTCCGGAAATAAAAATCACGTTCGACCATAAATTCAGTGAAATATCATCATTAAAAAGAGAAATTTTGGCATCCACCATGGAAGTTGTCCTGAGCTGTTTTTCCGAAATCAGCATTCCGCGTTCAAAATCTTCATTTTTCAGTCCGATTAAATTAATAGCAGCCCTGTCTCCTGCAACAACTTTTTCGACAGGCACACCATGTCTTTCCATTGACCGTATTCTTAATTTTTTGTTTTCGCCCGGCAGTAAAAAAACATCTTTCCCTGTTTCGATACTCCCCCCTGATACGGAGCCTGTCACCACATTTCCAAAACCTTTTATTGTAAATATCCTGTCGATATACATTCTGAAAATGCCATCGGGTTCTTCAGGTTCTATCAGTGAAACTACATTTTCTATCGCTTGAATCAATTCAGGTTTTCCTTTTCCTGTCACACAAGAAATCCCGACCACCGGAGATCCTTTCAGCGAAGTATTTTCCAGATAATCGGAAATTTCATACCTGGCCATTTCTATCAGTTCATCATCCACTAAATCTGTTTTGGTAAGAGCCACTACCCCTTTGTTAATGCCCAGGGCGGTAACAATATTGATATGTTCGACTGTCTGGGGCATGATACCGCTATCGGCAGCAATAACAAGTAAAACCAAGTCGATACCACATGCACCGCCCACCATAGTGTTAATAAAATCTTTATGGCCCGGCACATCAATGATTCCCAGTGACTCTCCGCCAGGCAGATTCAGCGCCGAAAATCCAAGATTGATAGTAATACCTCTTCTTTTCTCTTCTTCATGAGTGTCGCAGTCAACATCAGTCAGGACTTTAATAAGAGAAGTTTTCCCATGATCAATATGTCCGGCTGTTCCCATTATCAGGTGTTTCATCTCGCTGCTGTTTAGTTTATATTCAACAAAACATTTTTGTGGGTTTCGGAAATAATTCCGGCAACCGTTTCCATTTCATTACTTTCCAGTGTCAGCACATCAAATAAAACAGCTCCCTGTTTGAGAATTCCCAGCACAGGTAATGGTTGTTGCAACAGTCCGCTGTACATTTTTTCGGCATATTCGGACCGTATTTTGTTTGCAGCCTTTAGTTTTATCTTTACTGCATAACTTTCAATGACTGTATCAGGCATGGTTCCCCCGCCGCATTGTCCGAAAGAAGATACGATCTCTGTATCCACTCCTTTGTCATTAAGTATTTTTTGAAAAGTTTTTGCTTTGTTTTTCAGTTCACTTTTCGGTGTACTCAACATTCTGAAAACCATATTTTTTTCTTTCAGCAGCTTCTCATTAAGATAATAAGTGCAAGCTGTTTCAAGAAATGCCGTAGTAGCTTTACACACCCGGAGCGCCCGCATCATGGGTTCTTTTTTTAATATGTCTGTGAATATTTTTTTCCCGGCGATCATTCCGGCCTGCGGGCCTCCTAAGAGTTTGTCACCACTGAAACAAACCAGGTCAACACCTTTCTCAAGCGAACTTCTTACATCGGGTTCATTTTCAAATGCCGGAATATCCATTTTTCTGAGCAAACCAGAGCCAAGGTCATAAACTACAGGTATATGGTACTGTTTCCCTATGTTAACCAGTTCCGGCAGTTCCACTTCCTGAGTGAATCCTTTAATCACATAATTGGATTTATGGGCTTTAAAAAGAACGGAAGTATTTTCATTGATTGCTTTAATATAATCCTGAGCTCTGGTATTATTGGTAGTTCCTACTTCCACCATTTGGCAATCAGCAGCAGCCATGATCTCAGGTATTCTGAAAGAACCTCCGATTTCAATCAGCTCCCCTCTGGATATGATGACCTCCCTACCCCTGGCAAAAGTTCTGAGAATAAGCATTACGGCGGCTGCATTATTATTTACTATTAAAACATCCTCTGCTCCGGTAAGAAACTTCAATAATTCGGCGGCGTGCTCATCGCGGTGACCCCTGGCGCCTTGCTGCAGGTCAAATTCGAGGTTGCTATAACCTTTCAGTATCTCTGAGGAATCTGCCAGCAGATGCTCTCCGAAGGGGGCACGCCCTATGTTGGTATGAATTATCACACCGGTGGCATTGATCACTTTTTTCAGGCTTCTTCCTGCGAACATCTTTGATAAGCTCATTATCTTATCGCTGATCTCGGTCGTAGTAGGCGGGGAATTTCCCTGTTTGATTTTTTCTCTGTAAAAAGATAATGCCTGCCTGATCGAAAAGGTAATTACTTCTTTCCCATATTCGCAAATACAGGAACGAACTTCCGGCAGCGCCAGAAGCGTATTAACAGCTGGAAGGCGTTTGAATGCCTCCGGGTTTGAATTCATGATTTGTTATAAAAATATTTCATGACACCATGTTGCAGAGAGGGCAGGAATCGAACCTGCCACAGCCGATTTTATACGTCTGCTACCGGTTTTGAAGACCGGCCGAAACACCAGATTCTTCCTCTCTTTTTGTTAACAGTTCAACTAACTGATTTGATTACACCGCAAAATTAAATTAATATTTTAAACCAAAAGTAGTTTTGTGCTGAAACTTTGATAATGAAACTTTACTCAGCTATCTTGTCTTGTTTATTATCCTGAGGTTTTTCAGCGTTTTTTTTCTGCAATTCCATTGTGAGGGCTGCAATACCTGACAAGCCGCCCAACTGCATGGAATCCACCGCAGAACTGGGCACAATTACAATGGTCGAATTCTGTTTTAATCCTTCATAAAGCATATTCATCGCCCTGAGGTGCAAAGCAGTAGGATTATCAGCATACGTTTTTGCGGCCTCGCCAAATTTATCGGCCACTTGCTTTTCAGAATCTCCCAGTATCACACGTGCCTGCCTTTCGCGCTCAGCTTGTGCCTGCATCGACATGGCGTCTTCCAAGGCCGAAGGAATCAGCACATCTTTCACCTCCACAGATATCACATTGACGCCCCATGGCTCTGTGCGATCGTCTATTATTTTCTGAAGTTCATGGCTGATTTTTTCCCGACCTTCGAGCATGTCCGAAAGCATTGTCTTTCCGATGACATCCCTCAATGCCGTTTGCGAAGCCCAGGAAATAGCCGTTTGATATTCAGCAACATCCAGCGCCGCCTTTTTCGGATCAATTACTTTCCAGAACAACACGGCATCCACATCCACAGGTACCGTGTCTTTAGTCAGTGTCTTTTCGGTTTTAAAATTGGTGGTAATTACACGGGTATCAATCCAGTATGCGATAGTATCAATTACCGGTATAATAAAAAACAGCCCGGGACCTTTAAGTGCACGAAATTTTCCCAACCTCAACAATACCGCTTTTTCCCATTGATTTGCCACTTTAATGGATGAAGTAACAAGTCCGGCAATCAATAAGGTTACAACAGAAGTCCAGATGGCAAAAGAATAGGACTCCTGACCGGAGTAATTGGCATAAATTACCCAAAAGCCTATGCCAACAATAATTACAAAAATAAGGCTTGCAAAATAATTGATTTTTCTCATGGCATTACATCCTCCAATTTTGTTTTTATACAAAAATAAAAGGCAAGACCAGGTATCTTGCATTTGTACAAATATACTAAATATTTCACTTCAAATCCAATAAAAATCAAATGAAGCATGTTAATAGAACCAATTTTTATCTTTATTACTGAGAAAAAACAAATCCTTTGATATATACCATCTATAACGCAAAAGAATTATTGACCTGTCGGTCAGTTTGTTTGGCAAAACCCGAAAAATAAAATATAAAACATACCAGGTGGTCGTTTTTTCCATCTTTTTTGTTGAATAAAAATGATTTAATAATCAGATATTCTGTAACTTATTGCATTAATAAAAAAATATTAATTTAAAAAATTAAAGAAAGCTTTTTAATTATAAAAATCCTCTTATTTTTGCACCTTAAAATTCAGTAATTCAATAATAACAAACCCAAATATATATGGAAAACAAATTAACAATCACAATTGACGGGAAAGCATATACTTCTTCTCCCGGGCAGACGGTTTTGGATGTTGCCCGTGAAAACGGTATCTACATCCCTACCCTGTGCTATCATGCACGCACAGGCAAAGCCGGAAAATGCAGGGCATGCCTGGTTGAAATTGAAGGATTGCCAGTGCTGAAAGAAAGCTGTGGTCTGGAAGTCAGAGACGGTATGGGAATAAAAACAAATACCGAAAGAATTCTTGAGGTCAGAAAAATGATTGTGGAATTGCATTTATCAAATTGCAAGCACAATTGTTATGCCTGCGAGTCAAACGGTCACTGCGAACTTCAGGATATGGCCTATCATTGTGGCATCGAAGAACCTCATTTTCCGGTGGATGTTCCCTCCATTCCCCTTGATGAATCATCCGAAGGCATAATCCGAGATGCCAATAAATGCATACAATGCGGCAGATGCATCAAAGCGTGTAATAGTAATGTGATGAACGAGGTTCTTGACTTCGGCTGGCGTTCCGGAAATACCAGGGTTATCTGCGACGATGACAAGCCCATGGGCGAATCAAGCTGCGTACAATGCGGTGAATGTGTGCAGGTTTGTCCGGTGGGTGCACTGACCTTTAAGAATGCCAAAGGCAAAGGTCCTTTCTGGACACTGGAAAAGAAAAAAACAATATGTACTTACTGCGGAGTTGGTTGCTCCATAGATATGTATGTAAAAGATAACAAATGGGTATTCTCACACGGCACCGAAGACAACTGGGAAAAACAGGTGAACAAAGGGATGCTTTGCGTAAAAGGACGTTTCGGGCTTGACTTTCTCAACCGTGAAGAACGTTTGAAAACGCCTCTTATCAGGAAGAACGGCCAACTTGAAGAAGCCTCATGGGAAGAAGCCCTTGATCTGGTGGCTTCCAAATTTTCCTCTATTAAAAAAGAACACGGACCCGGCGCAATAGGTTTTTTCTCTTCCGCACGGGCTTCCAATGAAGAAAATTATGCATTTATGAAATTCGCGAGGGCAGTGGTGGGCACCAACAGTGTCGACCACTGTGCACGACTGTGACACAGCTCTACGGTTGCGGGACTGGCAGCCACGTTAGGTTCAGGAGCAATGACAAACAGCCTGCAGGAAGCAGAAAAATCTGATGTCATCTTACTGACAGGTACAAACACCACCTGGAACCATCCGGTTTTTGGCGGAATGGTTAAAAGAGCTAAAAAAATAAAAGGCATAAAACTGATTGTGTTCGACCCCAGGGAAACAGACCTGGCAAAATGTGCCGATATCCATCTTAAACAAAGACCCGGCTCTGATGTCGCCTATCTGATGGGAATGCAACATATCATCATCAAAAATAACTGGCACAACCAGGAGTTCATTAACGAACGTTGCGAAGGATGGGATGAGTATGTTAAGAGCCTTGAATTCTTTACACCTGAAAAAGTGGAAGAACTCAGCGATATTCCCAAAGAACAACTGTATGAAGCGGCCAAAATGTATGCTACTTCAGGAAGAGGAGCCTTATACTATGCCATGGGTATCACACAGCACACCCACGGAGTTGACAATGTAAAAGCCTGCTCAAATCTGCAGATGATACTGGGCAACTTTGGACTTGAAGGTACAGGCGTGAATCCTTTACGCGGCCAAAACAATGTGCAGGGAGCATGCGACATGGGCTGTTTGCCAAATGTATTCACGGGATATCAGCCGGTCATCAACGAAGATGCCCGTAAGAAATTTGCCGAAGCCTGGGGCGTAAAATCGGAAGACCTCGACGATAAGGTAGGACAAACGGTAACCACTATGGTAAACAATGCCGGAGATTCTATCAAAGCTTTGTACATCATGGGTGAAAACCCTCTGGTTTCGGATCCTAACCTGCACCATGCCAAAGAACAATTCGCAAAACTTGACTTCATGGTTGTGCAGGATATTTTTCTTACCGAAACAGCCCAAATAGCTGATGTGGTATTACCTGCCTGTGCTTTTGCCGAAAAAACAGGAACTTTTTCGAACACAGAACGCCGTGTTCAACTGGGCAGAAAGGCATTGAACCCTCCACAGGGAGCAAAACTCGACTCCGAAATCATTGCCGCAATAGCTAAAAAAATGGGCTATGAAAATTTTGCATCCTCAGCCGAAGAACTCTTTGAGGAAATGAGACAACTTACCCCCTCCTACAAAGGAATGACTTATGATCGACTCGAAAAAGAATGCGGACTAAGATGGCCTTGCCCTACGGAAGAACATCCGGGCACCCCCATACTTCACATCGGAAAATTTTCACGCGGAAAAGGATTGCTGGTGCCCATGGAATACAGGCCTCCTGCAGAAGAAACCAGTCCGGAATATCCTATAATTCTCACCACCGGACGTCTGCTGCAACATTATCATACCGGCTCTATGACCCGAAGGTCAAAAGTTTTGAACAACCTGAAACCTTATGCCGAAGTTGAAATTAATGTTACAGACGCCGAAAAATTAAAGATTGAAAATGGTGAAGTAGTAAAAGTATCATCAAAAAGAGGCTCTATTGAAGTTAAAGCTAAAGTAACGACAAAGATCTCTGAAGGAATCGTATTTATTCCTTTCCACTTTGCTGAATCTGCTGCAAATCAACTAACTAACGACGCCTTGGATCCTATTGCAAAAATACCGGAATACAAAGTATGTGCCGTAAAAGTTGAAAAAATTGCGAAGTAATGTTGATATTAAATTGAAGTAATGTTGATATTAAATTATTTTACCATGAAAGAAGACATAAAAAATAAAATAGAGCAGCTGATGGCCAAATATCCCAAAAAGGAATCTGCCTTATTGCCTGCATTAAGATTGGTACAAAAAGCACATGATAATAATCTTACTCATGAACTCGTAAACGAAGTGGCTGACGTCATTGGCGTTTCACATTCGAGAGCTTACGGAGTGGCCACCTATTACTCGATGTTCAACATCGACCACGTGGTAGGAAAATACCATCTGCAGGTTGACACCAACATCCCTGCTACCTTGATGGGAGCTGTTAAAATTTACAATTATCTCAGCACCAAACTCGGTATCAGTCATGGACAAACCACTGCCGACGGTTTGTTTACCTTAAGCCATGTGGAATGTCTGGCCTCGTGCGGAACCTGCCCTGTAATACAGGTAAATGATAAGTATTACGAAATGATGACCTTTGAAAAGGTGGATATGCTCATCGATTCGCTGCGCAATGGCATCATGCCGGAACTACCTGTGGTTTACAACTGGGAATCCAAATGTAATGTTCTTCTAAAAAATATGGGTGTTGAAAATTCAACCCATATTGAAGTTTATAAAAAGAACGGCGGGTACCAGGTATTATCCAAGGCCTTAGCCATGGCACCGGCACAAATAATAGACGAAGTGAGAAACTCTCAATTGCGCGGACGTGGCGGCGCCGGATTCCCTACGGGTATCAAATGGAGTTTTATCCCTAAAAACAACACCAAACCTGTATATCTGATCTGTAATGCCGACGAAGGCGAGCCTGGTACTTTTAAAGACAGGCAGATCCTGGCCAACGACCCTCATCTGCTGATTGAAGGTATGGCTATATCGGCCTATGCTCTGGGTTGTAAACTGGCATTTATTTATATCAGAGGCGAGTTCAGCTGGATAGCAGATATCCTGGAAAAAGCCATTGAAGAAGCCAAAACCGACGGGCAACTGAAAGATCTGGACATTATTGTTCATATGGGCGCAGGTACATACATCTGCGGAGAAGAAACCGCCCTGATAGAATCTCTTGAAGGAAAAAGAGGGTTGCCCAGGATGAAACCTCCCTTCCCTGCCGTAGAAGGCCTTTACGGATGTCCTACCATAGTAAATAATGTGGAAACACTGGCCAGCGTACCTTTTATCATTGACCAGGGTGCAGATGCCTTCAAAGAATTTGGCGGACCGGGAGGTTATGGATTTAAACTGTTCGGTGTTTCCGGTGCCGTGAACAAACCCGGCGTATACGAATGCCCAATGGGAATATCCTTTAAGGAACTTATCGAAATGGCCGGCGGTTATAGCAAAAAGGTTATAGGCGTTATTGTCGGAGGTCTGTCAGTACCTATATTAACACCCGAAGAAATTGAAAGAGGCGAAGGAATGAAAATGGACTATGAATCATGTGCCGACTACAGAACCGCCCTGGGTTCAGGTGGCGTAATGGTTATCAGCGACGAATTTTCTATTCCTGAAATAGCTGCACGTACTATAAAGTTTTATAATCATGAATCCTGCGGACAATGTACGCCATGCCGCATGGGATCGGGAATGATCGTAAGATTACTCGAAAAAATCGCTGCCGGCAACGGTGAAAAAGGCGATATCGAAAAAATCATCTGGTTCTGCGATAACATCAAGGGCAACACCTTATGTCCAACCGGTGAAGCGTATTCCACACCGGTAAAAACCATGGTTTCAAAATTCCGAAAAGAATTCGAACAATTAATAAAAAACTAATTATTAACAAAAAAAAAGAAAGGATTAAATTTTTATGGCAAACAAACCAAGTGAAATTGTTCAGATGGCTATCAATACTGGACAATACAAAGCAAAATTATCTTTTGACAATTATCTGATCCGTGGCTTTATGGCCGGACTCCTTATTGCTGTAGGAGGCGCTCTGGCCACGGTTTGCGCAACGGGAATCGGAATACCCGGCATCAAACAACTGGTTCTTGGATCGGTCTTCCCCGTAGGACTTATTGCGATTGTCCTGACAGGAATGTCTCTTTTCACAGGCGATGCCATGCTGCTCCCGATTTCCGCCATGCATAAACAGATTACCTGGAAAAGAGTTTTTTATGCGTGGACAGTAGTGTATATTGCTAACTTTTTAGGCTCACTTTTCTGGGCATACCTGATGTCGGTAGGTCCATTCAGCAAGGGAGGCAGCGCTGAACTGACTGCTTTTGGAGCTAATGCTATCGCCATCTCCGAAGCAAAAGTGAATGCTTATGTTGCCAATGGCGGAGCCGGATGGTGGTCAGCCTTTATGAAGGGTATTGCATGTAACCTCTTAGTAAATATGGCGATCCTGCTTGCAATTTCTTCAAAAAGCATGATTGGCAAGTTCTTTGGAATATGGTTCCCGATCATGGCTTTCGTTGCTTCAGGATTCGAACACAGTGTAGCCAATATGTATTTTATCCCTGCCGGAATTTTCTGCGGGGCAGATGTTACCTGGGGAAATTTCCTGTTTTATAACCTGTTCCCGGTTACTATTGGTAACATTATTGGTGGATTTTTGTTTATCGGAGTTGTTTATTACCACTGTTTCAAAAAAGAACTTGAGTGTAAATAACACAGTAAGGATATTTATTAATATATCTCAACAAAAAGAATCTTTGTGGCCACCGGCTGCAAAGGTTCTTTTTTATGGCTTTTCAGCAAATTCTTATGGTAACCAAGCCTAACTATATTATCATCGGAGCCAGTGGAAGAAATACCGGCAAAACAGAATTTGCATGCAAACTGATACAAGAACACTCGAAAAACCACCGTATTATAGGCGTTAAAGTTACCTCTATAGATAAAAATGAAGGCAGGTGCCCCAGAGGCCATGCCAGTTGCGGGGTGTGCGATTCGCTGGAAGGTGAATATAACATCACAGAAGAAACGAACCCATCCACAGGAAAAGACACCTCGCGTATGCTACAGGCAGGGGCAGAAAAAGTACTGTGGCTTAAAGTGGACAGCAGGCATATTAAAACCGGATTTGAAGCATTAGATAAACTAATTCCAGGGAACGTATTCGTCATTTGTGAATCGAACTCTCTGAGAACAGTTGCTGAGCCAGGGTTATTTATTGTCATAAGAAATAAAAATGATAAAAGCATCAAAAGAAGTTGTGCCAATGTTATTGATTATGCCAATAAAATAATTACGTTTGACAATATGTCGTGGGATTTTCAACCCGGCAGGGTGTTGATTAAAAACGGGGAATGGATCATCAAAGAAAAAGCCACTGCCATCATTCTGGCAGGAGGCAAAAGCAGCCGGATGGAAGGTATTGACAAAAGTATGTTGCCCGTGGACGGACAACCTTTGATTACCCATATTGCATCACAGTTGTACCTGCATTTTGATGAAATCATCATTGGTTCTAATAATTCTGAAAAATATTCTTTTACCGGACTGCGCATAGTGCCGGACCTTATTCCGGGCTGCGGCCCTCTGATGGGAATATTATCCTGTGTTAAAGCCTCACAGCATGAAGTTAATTTCATTACAGCCTGCGATATCCCCACCATGAATATCAAACTGATAAAAAACATGATAAATCTTGCGGTGGACAACGACATCGTGATGCCAGTATCAGAAAATGACAAACACGAGCCGCTTTACGCCGTATATAAAAAGAGCATCATTGAACCGGCAGAAACTATTCTGGCCAATAACGGCAGAAGAATCATAGAACTGCTAAACCATGTCAAATCAAAGCTTATCGGATTCAGCGATAATAAATGGTATCAAAACCTAAACAGCCGGGAAGATTATTTCAATTATATCAAAGAAAGAAATATTAACGAGTGTGGAAAATTTGACGTTAAACAGTGATTTAAAAAAAACAATAACAAATTTAAAAATCATAATACCTTTGCAAAAAATTTCAAACCAAAACAATAAAACAATGAAAAGATTCTTATTAATTACAATGCTTGCATTATTTATATTAAATGTGCAGGCACAGGATGAAAAACCCAAATTCGGAATCAGCTTTTCAGGATTTGTCAAAAACGATTTTTTCTGGGATTCCAGACAAAATACTTCTATCCGTGAAGGTCATTTCCTGCTCTTCCCTACCGGCATTAACCGCGATGTAAATGGCGATGATATCAATGCCAAGGCAAATTTCAACTTTCTTTCCATACAAACACGCCTCACCGGAAAAATTACCGGCCCCGATGCTTTTGGAGCAAAAACATCCGGAGTGCTTGAAGCCGATTTTTTCGGAAACGAGAATGCTTATTTCATTGATGCAAACGGTTTCCGTCTGCGTCATGCTTATGTGAAACTAAACTGGAAAACTTCCGAATTACTTTTCGGACAATTCTGGCACCCACTATTCAATGCCAACAGCTTTCCCGGCGTGGTATCATTCAATACCGGTGCACCTTTCCAGCCATTTTCGCGCAACCCTCAGATACGTTACACCCAAAAACTCGGCAACTTCAATATTATTGTTGCTGCCTGTTCACAGAGGGATTTTGCCAGCCCCGGAGGCTCCTCCTTACCCCTCAGAAATTCTGCCATACCTGATGTAAGCGCACAATTCCAATACGGATTTAAGAATGATTCCACAAAGACTGAGTTTCAGATTGGGTTAGGTGGCGGATATAAAATACTGGCGCCGCGTCTTAACAGCGAAGTTACCACCACTACCATCATTACACCGGCTTATGTGATTTCGGACACCGCAGGAAATTTACATACCATACCTGCAGTTACACAGTCAAACACTGTAAAGTATAAAGTTAAAGAACAAGTGGGCGGTTTTTATGCGATGTTGTATGCTAAATATAAATGTAAACCCATCACAGCTAAGCTCTATGGAGTTTACGGGCAGAACATTTTTGACCAGGTGATGCTGGGTGGTTATGTTGTCAGCGGTACCAGCAATCCGCTAACCGGAGAAAAAGAATATACTCCATTGAACACTTTATCAACCTGGGCAGAAATTATGACCAACGGGAAAAAATTCCAGTTTGGCCTTTTTGGTGGTTACACCCAAAATATGGGAGCATCCGACAGCATTGTTGATTATTCTAACACGACCCGTGGGGCCGATATCAAAAGTATTTACCGCATAGCCCCCAGAGCTGTTTTTATTTCCGGAAAATTCCAATTTATGGCTGAACTGGAGTGGACCAGTGTCTTCTACGCCACTAAAAATGAATTCGGCAAATTAAACCGTGATGCCAAAGGCGTAGTCACAAAATCTGCTGATGTAGGCAATCTGAGAGCGTTGTTCGCCGTGCAGTATAATTTCTAATTTTTTCATAGTAATGTCCCAAAAAAGAGATGCCCGATAAAGCATCTCTTTTTTTTTATTTATGACAATACATTATTCCGAAATATTGTATATTTGATTTTAAATTCATTCATCACTTAAAATTATTTTTATGAAATGGTCAGGCAGAAGACAAAGCGATAATGTAGAAGACCGCCGTGGCATCAGCGGCAAAGGCATAGCCGGTGTGGGCGGTGTAGGCGCTATCATCATTGCTGTTATTGCATTTTTTATCACCAAGGATCCGTCGCAACTGCTGAACACTTTGCAGCAGACGGGTGGTGCACAACAGGAACAGCTCAGCCCTGAAGCTCAGGCCCATCAGGATAGCTTAGCCAGTTTTATCGGTGTAGTGCTGGCGGATACAGAAGATGTGTGGTCCAAATTGTTCAACGAGATGGGAAAAACCTACCAGATGCCCAAGCTGGTGATGTTTACCGGCGCGGTGCAGTCGGCCTGCGGGCAGGCACAATCGGCTGTAGGACCGTTTTATTGTTCGGGAGACGCTAAGGTGTACCTCGACCTGGACTTTCTGGAACAACTGCAACAGAGACTGGGCGCACAGGGCGACTTTGCACAGGCCTATATCGTGGCTCACGAAGTGGGACATCATGTGCAAAACCTGCTGGGCACCCTCGACGAGGTTCACGGCATGAACGGACGTCTGAGCGAAAAAGAATATAACGAGATGACCGTCAGGTTAGAACTACAAGCCGATTTTCTTGCCGGCGTATGGGCACATCATGCACAGAAGATGAAAAACATACTGGAGCATGGTGATATTGACGAAGCCATGAATGCCGCAGGCGCTGTGGGTGACGACAAGATACAGATGGAAAACCAGGGTTATGTAGTTCCTGATTCTTTCACGCACGGCACCTCCGCACAAAGGGTAAAATGGTTCAAACTGGGATTTACCACAGGCGACATTACTAAAGGGGATACCTTCAATGCAAGGGTTTTATAGGAAAAAAATCACTGTTATCCGCAAATAACTTATTGAGTACCTAAAGTCACACCGTTTCTTCTGTTTGTTTTTATACCAAATGTTTTGTGCCTACGGCACAAGGTCTGATTGATAATACTATTTGCCAATAGTTTAAACTTTCAAAATCTGTAAAGCAAAATACTCCAAATATGTAAAGTAAAATCCTCAAATTTTGTAAAGTAAAATAGTTGAAATTTGTAAAATAAGTTATACCTTTGCTGTTTCAATAAACAAAATGAAATATCTTAACAGAACATCAGACAGCGAGTTGCAAAGAAAACTTGAATCGGCAGGAGCTTTGCTTATTCGGGGAATAAAAGCCTGCGGAAAAACTGAATCGGCTAAACAATTTGCAAACAGTATTTTGGAGTCAGACCAGGACGAACAAGTTCCTCTTTTAATAGAAACTGCGCCGCAACGATTATTACTCGGAAAAACGCCACGTCTGATTGATGAATGGCAGGAACAACCTAAAATCTGGAACTACATTCGTCACGAAATAGACAACCGCAATAAAACAGCACAATTTATTCTGACTGGCTCGGCAAACCCCGATGAAAATATAAAAATGCACTCAGGGGCCGGTAGATTTACAATACTCGATATGCGCACAATGAGTTGGCAGGAATTAGGCTTTTCGTCAGGCAAAGTGAGTTTGAAAAATCTTTTTGAGGACGAGAAAATTCATAGTTACGATGAGCCGACTGAATTGGAATTTATTGTTGAGCGGATAATTACAGGTGGATTTCCTGCGCTGATTGGCAAAAATATTAATAAGGCAAGCGATTTGAATCGTGCGTATGTTGATTTGCTTGCCGAGGTAGATATGAGCCGTGTTTCAGATACAAAACGCGACCCGGCAAATGTACGGAATTTACTACGCTCTTTGGCTCGTAATACATCAACAATAGTAAATATAACAACCCTCGAATCCGATATTCGGGAAAAAGAATTCAAGGATATTTCACGCCCTACGATTTACGATTATCTCGATGCGCTCAACAGATTGATGATAAACGAAAATCAACCTGCATGGAACACGCACATTCGTTCTTCCTCTTCGCTGCGAAAATCGCCGAAACGCCATTTTGCGGATGTTTCAATTGCCGTGGCCGCATTGGGTGTAGATAAAAAATCACTACTTAATGACGTGAAGTTTACAGGTTTTTTGTTTGAATCGCTTGCCACGCATGAACTTCGTGTGTATGCACAAGCAAACGACGCAAAAGTTTATCACTATCGCGACTCAAGTGGATTGGAAGTTGATGCCATTGTGCAAAAACACAACGGAGATTGGTGCGCTTTTGAAATAAAACTTGGCACAGGTCAAATAGAAGAAGCAGCGAGAAGTTTGAATAAATTTGTTTCCATCTTAGATAAAAAAAGTGTACAACTGCCCAAATCACTGAATATAATTACCGGTACAGGCATTAGTTATACACGCAAAGACGGAATAAATGTAATTTCATTGGCCTCATTAGGATGTTAAAAACAAATTCCCAAAAAAATTACCAGGCCAGCCTTCGACACCTTGTCTAAAAAATTCCGAAATAATAGATATTACCAGAACAAAAGCTCAGTCTGACGGAAATAATCAATGCATCCGGCTTACTTTTCAGGAATCTCCGAAAGTTCAAGCCAGCGATCGGTTTTTTCTTCGAGCAATTTTTCGATCTCATTGTAGCGCTTGCCGTATTGGGCAAAATCTTCCGGACTGCCTTCACCGCCATTCAGTTTTTCGAGTAAAGCTTTTTTCTCGGATTCCAGCATACTGATCTCTTTGTCCAGCGTTTCCAGTTCCCGTGACTCCTTATAGGTCAGCTTTCTGGGAAGGTCATCGGCAACAACAGGTTTTTCTGCCTTTTCCCTGGGTTTTGCATTTCTTTTTTGCAGTAAGGCCAGTTTTTTTCTCTGTAAGGCATATTCCGTATAATTCCCCGGAAAGTCTTTAATTTTTCCATTGCCTTCAAAAACAAACAGATGATCGGTAAGATTATCAAGAAAGTAGCGGTCATGCGAAATCATGATCAGGCAGCCCTTAAAGTCGGTTAAAAAATCCTCCAGTGCATTAAGCGTCTGTATATCCAGATCGTTGGTCGGTTCGTCCAATATCAGGAAATTAGGGCTTTTTATCAGCACCATGAGCAATTGCAGCCGTCGCCTTTCGCCTCCGCTGAGTGATGCCACATAGTTGTACTGCACGTTGTGCGAAAAGCCGAAACGATACAAAAACTGCGAGGCCGATAATTCTATTTTACCCATTCTCACATATTCCGCCACTTCTTTTACGGCATCCAGCACACGGATGTCTTCCCTGATAAGTACCGGTTCCTGCGTAAAATAACCCAGGACAATAGTCTGCCCCAGCGAAATCTTACCTTTGTCCTGCCTGATATTGCCCGTAATCATGTTGATCAGCGTCGTTTTTCCCACGCCATTCTTTCCGCAGATTCCAATACGTTCGCCTTTTTTGAATGTATACGAAAAATCGTTCACAGCGACAAAATCCCCAAAGGATTTACATACATGGTGCATTTCGAGCACCTTGCCTCCTATCCTTACCTCGGTGACCTGCAATTCCAGCTGGTCGTTGTGTAACCGTCTATGTGCTTTTTCTTCCAGGCCGTAGAAAGCATCCTGACGCGCCTTCGACTTGGTGGTGCGCGCCTGGGGCATACGGCGCATCCAGTCGAGTTCCTTGCGGTACAGGTTTACAGCCCGCTCCTGCTCTGCCTTTTCGTTTTCCAGACGTTCCTGTTTTTTCTCTAAGTAATATGAATATTTGCCACGGTATATAAACATGCCGGCCGTTTCGAGCTCCATGATGCTGCTGCACACATTGTCGAGAAAATAACGGTCGTGAGTGACCAGGATGATGCTTAGGTTTTGTTTCGAGAGGTATTCCTCGAGCCATTCTATCATTTCGATGTCGAGGTGGTTGGTCGGCTCATCGAGTATCATCATATCGGTGTCTTCGATGAGCACCTTGGCCAGTGCAAGACGTTTGCGTTGTCCGCCTGAGAGTTCGCATACCGGCTGGTTAAAATTGGCTATTTTGAGACGGGTGAGTACTTCTTTGATACGGGTTTCGAAATCCCATGCGTTGAGTCCGTCCATTTTACGTATGGCCTCTTCGAGTTGGCAGTCGAGCTCCTGACGGTGGCGCTTACCGGAGTCGTCACCGGCATGGCTGAGGCGCTCCAGGATGGCTTCGTAGTTTTTTATGGCACGGATAAACTCATTGTCGGAGTTCAGGATTGCGTTGATTACCGAAAGTGATTCGTCAAAGACCGGATTTTGCGAGAGGTACGACACGCGGATATCGTTGCGGAGTATCACCTGGCCTGTGTCGGGAGTTTCGAGGCCGGTAATGATGTTGAGCAGGGTGGTTTTTCCGGTACCGTTACGGGCTATCAGCGCCACTTTATCGCCTTTGTCGATACCGAAGGTGACCTTTTCGAACAGGAGTTTTTCGCCATAGGTTTTCGACAGGTTTTCGACGCTGAGGTAGTTCATTGAAATAAAATGAGAGGGCAAAGGTACGAATTAAAAAAGAGTGCGAAGTTTGTAACTTCGCACAACGGGGTGCGAAGTTACAAACTTCGCACAACGGGGTTAACGATTTATGAATTTATTAAGGATAAAAGTATAAATAAATGAAATCAGAAGGAATTATTTTTTTGCAAGATAGGAGTGAGTTATGCTTCAAAATCTTAACAATGCATTGGAAATGCAAATTACAAACTGTAAATACATCACAATGTAATTATGTTTAATTAAAACAAACCGGAGAGCTATTCTTTTATAAATTTCTTTACTGCAATTCCATCAGCACCAATTAGCTTAACAATATATAAACCTTTTGCAAAGTTGCTGATATTTATTTCAGTTTTTGTTTTTGAAAGATTTATTCTTTCTAAGATTTGGCCTTGCTGGTTGATTAATTCAATCGTTGCATTTATCGGAGCTTCAACAATCAAGTTATCGTGTGCTGGATTCGGACTGAGATTTATTTCTAACTGGTCCGCGATATCAGGAACAGTATTAAATGACGGTGTATATTCCCAAAGATCTTTCTTATACCCACTGTCCCCACCACCCATTCCAATATATCCTTTTTGCCCAATTGAAAATCCGGTAGCTTCCTGTCTGTTTCCACCACCAACATTTGCTTTCTGAGTCCATGTATCAGATGCTAAATCGTATTCCCAGAAATCATTACAGAGAGGGTTCCCGGTTCCGATATATCCTTTTTGCCCAATTGAAAAACCCACAGCATCATTTCTTCCTGTCCCACCGAAATCTGCTTTTTGTGTCCAGGTATCCAAAGCCGGGTCGTATTCCCAGAAATCTTTTTCAGGATAATCTCCGGTTCCAATATACCCTTTTGTGCCAATAGAAAATCCTACTGCCCAGGTTCTTGCTGTTCCGCCGAAATCCGCCATTTGTGTCCAGGTGTCTGTACTCGGATTGTACTCCCAAAAATCTTTATAAAAAAGAACAGTACTATCAGGATTAAATCCGGTTCCAATATACCCTTTGTTGCCTATACTAAAACCGACAGCAGATAGTCTTGGTGAGCCTGGAAGGTCTGCTTTTTGTGTCCAAATATTTGTTGAAGGGTCGTATTCCCAGAAATCTTTTAATTTTACATCATTACTCACCCCAGTTCCAATATATCCCTTATTGCCAATTGAAAATCCAACAGCATTGGCTCTTTGTGCTCCGCCAAAATCAGCTTTTTGAATCCATACATTGCTAACAGGGTCAAATTCCCAAAAATCTCCTAATTCGGCCATATTCATACCGTCGAATTCCCACCCAGTACCAATATAACCTTTTGTACCAATGGAAAAACTAACAGTACCGGTTCTGGCTGCTCCTGTTAAATTAGCTTTTTGTACCCATATGTCTTGAGATAAAACTATAGTAGTATATCCCAATATTCCTAAAAAAAGTAAAATAGTTTTTTTCATATTTATTCGGTTTATTTTATGGTGGGTTCTAAAAATTCATTTTTTTCATTTTGATTCAAAAAATCGTAGAGCCCGTTTACCGATATTTTAAATCAAGACAATATTACAATATTTTTTTTTAATTCTACATTTAAAAATTCATTTTTTATCTATCTATCTATCTATCTATCTTCCTATCTATCAATTATTTAACTTTTAAAATATTTAGGCGAACAATTTGCTCAAAACGGTATAAATTGTAAGTTAAATTTATTAACCCGATAATGCCTGCTGCTCTGACCATGCCGACTGAGTGCAAAGGTACGAAAACAAAACACGCCGAAAAAAGGCCGTCTCAAAAGTCCTTTGTGCGCCTTCGTGACAACCTTTGAGTCCGCCGCGGCGAACACTAAGGTTAAATTCTCATAAATTTTGACTTTTGAGACAGCCTCAATGGTAAATTTTGCCGGACAATAGGGGATTTTTTATGTTTCATTTCAAAACGTAGTGTAATTTTATATCGTTTATTGAATATTGAATAAAGTATCATGAAAAAATCAATCATTTTTAACCTCGCAGGTTTGCTCGCCACCCTTTTTCTCTTGTTTTCGGCAAAGGCTTATGCACAAATCTCTTCAGACCAGGAAATATACAACCAGGGTATTGATAACTTTAACAAGGGGCATTATTTTCAGGCCATCGATAATTTTAATGTGCTGATCAACGCTAACAAAACCGATTATTTGCTCTATTCGTATATGTACAGGGCGTACTCGAAAAATGAGTTAGGTAAATATCAGGAAGCCATAACAGATTTTACCACTGCTTTGGCAAAGTATCCGAACAATCCTGATTTATTAAACGGAAGGGCCTGGGCAAATTGTTTTGCGGGTTATTATAATTCAGCCATAAGCGATGCTACCAAAGCCATTTCTATTTCAAAACAGCCCAATTATTACGATACCAGAGCCACTGCTTATGCCTTGTTACGATCAAATTCAAGCGCTATCGCAGACTTTAACGAAAGTATAAAGCTGGGAAGTAAGCCGCTGTATTACTACAAAAGGGGTTTGGTTAAAAAAAATAACATGGATTATACCGGCGCCGACAACGACTTTTCCACTGCCAAAGCACTCGATAAATCAGAAAGTTATTTAAGAAGCCATGATCCCCTGATTGCGGCTTTTGTTAACAAAACCTATAGCAGTACGAGTTCTGCAAGCTCCACAACCGGCCAGGGTACTGCCTCGAAAGCAGGCACGCCGATGGCGGCGTCGTCAGTAAAACATAAATTAAGTTTTGGCAAATGGTATATCTCCTTCCCCGGAAAACCTGTGGAGCAAACTTCGTCGAACAGCACATTCAGTACCAATTACACGGCACATTATCAGTCGGGCGAATGGACGTATTTGCTTCAGTACATTGTGATTGACCGCGACTATTTTAAAAAATATTTATTGAATGATTTTCTGAAAGATATCCGCCAGCAATATGCCAAAAGCATCAATGGCACAATAAGTTCTGAAACAGCCACCACCATGAAAGGATTTGATGATGCCTGCATTTATTATATAAACACAGGTGGGCAATACGGATCTTTCAGAGATGGGATTGTTGATTACACTGTTGTGAGAATCGGGGTGTATAATACCAAACGCTACCCTACGGGCAGTGAGTTCTATGAGTTTTACAATACATTTTCCGGGATAAATTAATAACGGGAGTGCGAAGTTACAAACTTTGCACAACGGGGTGCGAAGTTACAAACTTCGCATAACGGGCGCGGGAGTGCGAAGTTACAAACTTCGCACAACGGAGTGCGGATGCTATTGTTGATTACACTGTTGTGAGAATCGGGGTGTATAATACCAAACGCTACCCTACGGGCAGTGAGTTCTATGAGTTTTACAATACATTTTCCGGGATATATTAATAACGGGAGTGCGAAGTTACAAACTTCGCACAACGGTCACGCATTAAGAAAGCGCGCATACGGAGGTTATACGTTTTGAGATCCCTGGTCTGATTTTAATTTACTGTATATTTCCAAGTCTGTAAAGACATCACCGGTAAGTAATTCTCCCTGCCGTTCAATTCCTTCAAACATGAATCCCAGTTTTTTCGGAATATTTTTGCTGGGTATATTTTCAACTGCACATTTTATTTGAATTCTATTGATTTCCAGTTTGTTGAATGCAAAGTCACAAAGCTTATCCACTGATTTTGTAACAGTCCCCTGTTTTTGATATTTTTCTGAAAGCCAGTAACCGATTTCTGTCTTTTTATTTTGTTTGTCAGTTCCTTTAAATCCAATCAATCCAGCAAATTCATTATGTTTTTGGATTGCAAAAACATATTCGAATCTGTCTTCAGGAGCATTAACTACAGAGTCTATAAATTTTTCAGTATCGGAGATTTCCTTTGTAAATGCTACAAAAGGCAACCATTTTCCTAAATGATCTCTTTGATCGTTGATCGCATTAAAAATATCTGTCGAATCAGACAGTTCTAACTGTCTTAATTCTATCCCGGTATCAACTTTTATTATCATGAGGGTTTTTTTTGTTTTGCTGCTAACCTACATATATGGGTGGCTGCAGAGAAATTTTATTTGCAAGACATATCATAAACCCATCTATAAGGCTTCTCAAAATTTTCGTAAAATGCTTTCAATTTACAAGCATTGAAATAATAATAGTCTGAATGCTTTTTCCACAACTTTTCATTATAATTCTTTAGTTTTTTTTTGTCTTTTTTTAAAAAAGCAATTGTTCCGTTATAATATAACCGCCATTCTCTGTCAAAAATTTTATCAATTAAACTTGTTGATTTTTTTAAATATTTAATGGCGACCGCATATTCATTATTACATGCATAAAGTTGTCCAACGTGCCAATATGTGCTTTTTTTGTTTTTCTGTTTACTTTTCCGGATACTGTCCATTAAAATATTAATTGCTTCATGATACCTTCCGCTATCTGCTAATTCTCTCCATAATTCTTTCGACTCTTTCCTGCAGACATAATTCGAATTTGTTGTCTGAGCTAAACTTGTAGAAAAGAAAGTATAAACAAGCAAAATATGAAAGAATAGTTTCATGCTGGTATTGCTTCAAATTATTATGCACAACCATAGGGATCAATCATTCCCGGGCTTTTTTGACAAGTCTTCAAACTTGGCCGTCATGGTAGGATTGCCACGCGTGAGTTTTTTGATGGTCAGGTCTTCGGCTTTGTTGTTGGCCAGGCGCAGATTGTTCTCCGAAGACAATAAGGCTTCTTTGGTTTTTTGAAGGTGGTCGATGGTTTTATCAATTTCTTCGATGGCGGTCTGAAATTTACGGCTGGCCAACTCATAATTCCGGGCAAATCCTTCCTTAAAATTCCTGATGTTTTCTTCAAAATTTGTGATATCAATATTTTGATTTTTCACCAGTGCCAGTTCGGCTTTGTATCGCATCGAATTCAGGGCGGCATTGCGCAGCAGCGTTATGATGGGTATGAAAAACTGGGGCCGCACCACATACATTTTGGGATACTTGTGCGACACATCAACAATTCCGGCATTGTACAGCTCATTTTCGGCTTCAAGTAAAGATACCAGCACGGCGTATTCGCATTTTTTTTCGCTGCGGTCTCTGTCTAACTCTTTGAAAAAATCTTCATTCTTCTTTTTTGTTGCGGTTTCGTCGCCTTCATTTTTCATTTCAAACATGATCGAAATGATTTCGTTCCCGGCGTCATCCGTTTCCTTGTAAATATAATCACCTTTGCTTCCCGACCGGGCATCGTTGTCTTTTTCAAAATAAGCTTTTTGAAAACCCGTAGCCCGTAGCTTATTAAACTCCGTTTCGCAATGCTGTTCCAGTGTTTCACCGATCATTTTTGTGGAAAGCCTGACTTTCAGATCTTTTCGCAGGGCTATCTCTTCATCCTTCATTTTGATGATATCATCTTTGGTTTTAAGCACCGACGAAAACTTTTCCGTCAGCGATTTTTCAAGCAAAGCTTTTTCAGTCTCTTTACTTTTCACAATGTTAGCCAGTTCGTCCCGTTCTTTTTCAATGTTGCGGACTGTTTCGGTAATTGTGAGCTTTGTCTCGATTTCAGACTTCTCGATTACAGCCTTCATTTGAGCGATCTCTGCTTCTTTCTGTGCCAGCTTACTGGTGAGTTCGCGTTCATTCCTTGCATTCATCTCAACAATTTCTTTATCTTTCTGTGCCAGAGCATCCTGTAAAGAGTTTTTAAGGTTTGCTTCCGCCAGTTTTATGGCATTAACTTTTTCTTTTTCGGCAAGGTCTAACCTGCTTTTCAATTCTCCCTCAAACTGACGATCCCTGACCTGCTTTAGGATATCGGCAAAACCAGCTTCATCCACTTTAAAGACTTTTTTACAATTTGGGCAAATAATTTCATTCATATATATTAATTTTTAATGTTATGTGGATTAAAATATTTCGGACGTGCTTAAAATCAAGCCTATCATACAACAGGCTAACATTGAGTCATATTTTTTAATCAGTGTTTTCCGTATTATGGGTTTGCCAGCATTTATTGCATTTCCAGCACAAATTTAAGTGGGATAAATAAATAAAACAAATTTTGTCGCGGTTTTTTGCTTGAGGAGTTTTCAGGCGCCAGTCAGGATGGGGTGAAACTTAGCCCTGGAATCGATCGCTACTGGGAAATCAGTACAAATATACCTGGGCAAAGATTTAATTTTGCTGTTTTTCAGCGTATTATCCGATAATTAACACTTCTGCCGCCGCCTGCTTCCTGTTGTAAAATTCCTTTATTAATCAGATCTTTTATATCTCTTAATGCAGTGTCGGTGGCGGTTATTGTTTTTTTTGCCCACTTTGAGGTAGTAAGTTTCCCGAAGAAATCGTCAAATAATTTGTTTATCAACAGTCGGTACCGTTCATTGATGGGTGTGTCTTTGTGTTTTTACCAAAACTCTGCTTTACTCAAAACACTTTGCATGCCATCTTCGGCTTCAATCAATGCGTATTCCATGCAATTCAAAAACCAGATCAGCCACTTTGTGATGTCTCCATCACTATGCTGAACCGTTTTCAGCATTTCATAACAGGCGTTTTTTTCTTGTTGAATTTGGTTAGACAGACTGTAAAAACGTTCCGGGCTATGCTCTCTTCGCGCCAGCAACATATCAGAAATTGCTCTTGCAATACATCCGTTTCCGTCGTTAAAAAGATGAATTATTATAAACCAGAAATGAGCAATAGCCGATTTCAGCACCCCATCTATCACAATAGTATCCTCGTTCAGCCACGAAAGAAACCTGTCCATTTCAGCTTTTACATCTTTTGCGGGGACTGCTTCGTAATGCATACATTGTTTCCCCATTGGCCCTGAAACAACCTGCATTTCGCCTGTCCGGTATTTAGCAACAAGAATTTTGTTCATTCCGGGCAAAATCAGCCGGACACAAATAACCGCCTGGCACAGAGCAGGTAATACCAGCGAACAGTATTTCAGAAAAAGGCGTGCGTTGCGAATGCGCGTGAACAAGGTCCAAAAAGGTCATGCCGCATTTTTTCAAATAAAGAATCAGCACTCCAAAAAATCACCATTCTAATTAATTTTGTCCCTGCATTAAATAATCATTATTTTAGCCATCTGAAATTAATACGGCTATACGAACTGCAAAAATTTGTATAATAAGAAAAATATGAAAGTAAAACTTCTATGGATTTGTACTCTGATAATTGCCTTTATGGGAATTCGTCAGGTATTTTCACAGGACATAATACGTCTAAAAAATGGTAATGAAATCAAAGCCAATGTCAGAGAAATAGAAACCGACGTAATAAAGTATAAAAGATTTGATAATCCGGAAGGGCCTTCTTACACCTTACAAAAATCAGAAATCGCCACTATTATCTATGCCAACGGAACCCATGATGAGTTTGATGTTCTGACGGGGCCAGTCAATGGAACTTTTAAGGATGCCCGCGATAGTAAAACTTATAAAACGGTAACTATAGGCAATCAGACATGGATGGCCGAAAATCTGGCCTATAAAGCAACAAAGGGTTGTTGGGCTTATAATGATAATGAAGCCAATGTGGCCATATACGGCTATTTATATAACTGGGAAACGGCCAAAACCGTTTGCCCTGCCGGATGGCATTTGCCCAGCGAAGCAGAATACAAAGCCTTGTTCGATTGTTTAGGTGGAAAAAAGGCTGCTCCCATTAAATTAAAATCGAATACAGGCTGGGCTGTCAGTGTCGAAAATGATAGTTTGACAGCCAAACAAAAAGCACAACAGGCTAAACGCTGTATTGTGACAGATGGCAATGGAACTAACGAAAGCGGTTTTTCGGCTATACCCGGTGGATGGCGTGGTGGACCAAAAGCATATGACAAAATCGGGGTAAATGGTTATTGGTGGAGTTCAACCCAGGACTATGATTACAATGCCGACTTTACCTCATGGTCGCTGACTCTGTACTCACGATATAGTTACCTCGACTGGACCTGCCTGGCTATGTGGGATTTCGGATATTCGGTCCGATGTATTAAGGATTGAGCATATATATGCGTAACTACCCACAGTGCGGCAAGGGTTTACAACTAAGAAAAGACAATTGCATGCGTCGTGAACACGCTCGAACAGGAAAATGAAATCAACTTCAATTGAGCATATAATAAGCCCCGTTAAGCACGCTTGCAAAAGTCACCCATATTATATATGTTATATTGATATATGCGGCTAATGGTTTGATTTTGTAAAACAAAACAAGCATAATAACAATACTAATCCATAAAAAGATTATTTCAATTAACGCCAGGCCAATCATATTAAAATAGAAAAAGATAAAACTCCAGCCAAAGTTAAGCGCCTGTTGTATCAAAAAGACAAAAACGGCCGTATTGCGTTTTTTGCTTTCGTTTTGTTTCCATATCAAAAACAAAGAAATACCCATAAACAGATAAAGGCCTGTCCAGACCGGCCCAAACAGCCAATTAGGCGGGCTGAATGATGGTTTGTTCAGTGTTGCGAACCATTCCGGAACAGCTTCTGCGGTAAACAAACCGGCTATAGCCCCTAAGCCTAATGGCAATGCAAGTGATGCTATCAGTTTCAGTATCTGTGTTTTATTCATATAATACTTTTTAATGAATTTAACTTCTCTTAAGCTGTAAAAGTAAATATTTTCATCCGATTTATTATCAGCAGTAACCGTCAGTGTTGCAGACAGGTTTCTACGTTTACTATTCTAAATTCAGTTCATGTTTTCTTTCATAAATGCAATCCGCACCGGAGGTAACAAGGCTATAAAAATGAGCAGCAAAGCATATAGTACATAGAAGATATGCACCCATACCACAGCCTGGATAAAATATATTTCAACAACAATCCAGATAATTGTTGCAAATGCCACATAAATAGAATAGGTCCAGGCCCAAAACATGTCCTTAAAAAAATTCAGTCTTTCGCAAAACCTGCATTTTGGTTTTTTGATTAATGCATACATCAGGATAGCCGGCGCCAGTCCGAGGACGGAGAAAAGGATAAGTCCGGGTACAAAGAAATTAATGAATGGTGAGGAATCCAAAATGGTCACAGGCATTTTAAGAAGTTCTCCATCCGGCGCAATCATCAATGCGCCACCACCAAACAAAGCTCCAACGGCTAATAATCCCAATAAAACAATCAGGATATTTGTAAATACTTTTGTTCTCATTTTTTTGTCTGTGTTATTCATAATCCTTGGTGTATGCCTCAATCTGCTCTTTTACCAGCCGGATATAACGCATTTTCTTGTATTCAAACCATTGTTCCCGATAGGCTCCGGAATTATCAATCTGCCACTTAAAATTCCGGAATGGTTTTGGCCTGTTCAAGGCATTTATCAAGTTGTTTTGTATTTTTTCGTCCTCAACATGCTCTGCAAAATCAGCCATAATTTGAAACGTCTCATGTGTTTCAAATCCTTTAAATTCAGAATAATCATCCCAATTGTCATCGATCTCGTGTGCTTCCTCTTCCCAGGGTTCTTCGTCAGCGCCGATCCAGCGGTCAAAATTGATTATTTTCTTGATCTCACCTGTTTTAAGGTTATAAAAACACCTCATCCCACAGTCCAGATCATCTGCAATTTCTTCTATTTGTTTTTCTGTAAGTTTCATGCTTGCAACTTTTTAAATTTTAAAAAAACTCAATTATACCTCCAATACAGCATCTTCGGTCACTCCTATCAGGTTTCTGCTTTGTAAAAGCGGCGTTTAACAAACCACACGGTCAACCCACAGCCAAAGTTAATCACAATTCATATCATACCATAAATTTTTCTCGTCCTTAATATCACGCATTGCCGCCGGAGGCCATATAATTTTATTTTTTTCTGACCATAATCACCGTTTCAATATCAGCAGGGTTTTTACCGGCATCTTTTAAATCCGAAAATCCATTTCTTTCGTAAATAATTCTGGCACTCCTCCCTTCCTCAACCTTAACTGAAAATGTCCTGACATAAATATCGCCATTGCTTTCAAGTTCTGCTATAGCTTTTTTCACCAGTTTGTCACCATAGTTATTGCCACGATGTTTTTTCCCGACAGCTAACCACAATATTTCATTGTTATGCCTGTCCAGAGCAATTATTCCTGCCAGATTCCCCTGGTCATTTTTGATACCGTATGCATTATTATTTTGTATGCAATTTTTAATTCCCTCATGAAACTCAATGGAATCTGCCATTGGTCCGAACAGAGGTTCCACTTCCCGTGCCAATGCAATCCATGTTTCAAAATCCTGAGGTTTGAGCAAATAAATCATATTATTATTTTTATCAATTAAAACGACATAGAAAATGGTGCAGTGCCTCCGCCGGATATTTCATGGCAGGCCTTTTCTTTGGACAGAATTATCTCCTTCCCGCAGTATGAGGAATTTCCCAAATACATTTAAATCATATCATTTAATAAAAGGTGCTCCATTTTTTTAATTTGGAATCTTACCGGCCTGTAACACATTATATCCACCCCTGAGGCTGTCATTCAGAAAACAAATAGTTGTTTTCCTGAACCTGTTCACCAAAGCCTGACATCGCATATGACCATTTTCACCACAAATATAAATGGTATCAATAAATAAAACAAGTAAAGAAAGGTTTTTGTTTTAGTAATTATCAACGGTTTTCGCATTAGCATGAATATGACGCCAACTTGATCCCGGGTACAAGCCAAAGAAAAAAATAAAAACAAATGTACACGTTGCAAACGCACGCGAATACAGGGGAAATACGGAAAGAATCTTCTACCAATTATTAAATCCTCAGCATACAAAAACCCGCATCAAGCGGGTTGGGGAGAGATTCAAACAAGCGATTTTTCAAGTCGCTGTGCTATCTTTATCCTACAAACGGTACAAAGTCAAACCGGTAATAATAGGTCTTCCCCTTATAGAGGCAAGGGTCTTTAACCAGCATTTCTCCCAGTTTTTCTTCGACATAAACCTGAAAATCAACTGAACTGGAGTTGAGTTCCATGATGACTATTTTTCCGCATTCATCAATCCTGAAGGCCAGCACGACAAAACCCGAAAGCTGGTTTTCTTCGGCAAATTCAGGATAAGTAACCTTAGTTCTTAACGCATAATCCAAATCCGTCACTACTTTGCGGGGACCGGATGAAGCACAACAAATTGAATCAGGGCAGGTCACCATGTTTTTACTCATGGGTATTAACAGAGGTTTTTTTTCAGTGTGCATGGTTTGGGCAAAAACTGCCGAAACCGCCCACATCAACATCGCAAATGCGAAAATTGATTTCAGAATTACATTTTTTGTTTTCATGGCATTTAAGTTTTAATGGTTGGTTTTTAATTTTATTTGATTTTACGATTTAGCAAAACAAAACGTATTCCCAAAAAGACAGGCATAAAATGACAGCAACATAATCTAGTTAAAATACTGATTATCTGTGATATGAAATATCACCACAGGTGACATTGGACACAATGCTATAAGGGTAGTGTATTAAAAAATAATACAGTGTGATATTAATAAGTGATACAAACAGTTATTAAATTCCAAGAATTCGTTTGTATTTGTAATAGGTCATCCTGTTGATATCGAGGAGTTTTATAGCATCCTCATTATTGTAATTAGCCTTTTCCAGAGCCCGCAGGATGGCATTTTTATAACACAGGTTTTCCGCCGACCTGAGGGAATAATCATCGTTATCAGGAAAAGTAGGCGCATCGGATTCTTCAAAAAACAAATTTTCGGGTAATATCGTGCCGGTTTCTGTATTTCTTACCGCACTTTTGATGGTTTTGATCAATTGACGCACATTAAGAGGCCAGTCGTAGCACATCAGTTTTTCAACGGCTTTAATTGAAATAGCCATGTTCTTGTTGTATTCCATATTGGCTTCATTCACGATACGGGTTGCCAGATGCGGAATATCTTCTTTCCGCTCCCTTAACGGCGGGATAGATATGATTTCATCGATGCGGCCTTTAAAAGCAGTCAGGAATCCGGCCGACTGAACCAGGTCGTTAATTTTTTCGCTCCCTGCCATGATCAACCGGGTATTAACAGGGATCTCAATATTAGAACCTTTTCTGATGACCACTTTTTGTTCCATCACAATCAGGAGTTTTGCCTGTATTTCGGGTTTTAAGGTTTGTACCTCATCCAAAAACAACGTGCCCCCGTTCAGATATTCAAAGTATCCTATTTTATCTTCTTTTGCATCGGTAAAAGAACCTTTTTTATGCCCGAAAAGTTCACTTTCTGCCGTTGACTCGGAAATACAGCTGCACGGAACTCTTAAAAAGGGTTTCCCCGACCTGTTGCTGTATTTATGGATATAATTTGCTATCAGGTCTTTACCGACCCCGGTTTCGCCCTGCAGCAAAACTGTAACGTCATACAGGGAGGTATTTTCTACTTTTTTTATCAGCTCCTTAATTGACTTGCTGTATCCCATTTTATACAAAATCTCATCCCGGAGCTTTTTATGATAATTTTCAAGGTAGTTCCTGGTTTCTTCAAGGTCTTGCTTTATACTTTTTAATTCGTGATTTTTTCCTTTAATAAGCAGATAATTATCTATTTGTGTTGATATAGACGTAAAAAGCCTGTCTTTGTAACCGCTTGTGGTCTTTAATATATAGTCGTTAATAGTTTTGTCTTCTATTAAATTCCGTTCCGAGAATTCATCACCGGCTTGTCCGCCGGTAAGCACAATGATCCTCAGATCGGAATTTTTTTTGTTTTTCCGGACATAATCGATAATTTTTACACCGGAGTCATTGTGCTCAAGAGACAGATCAATGATCGCAATAACAAGGTCGGAATGTTCATCAAGCAATTGTTTTGCGGCATTTTCGCTGGTCCCGCTCACAAGAGTTACCGTGTCGCCACGGTGATTAAAATGAGACAATAATTCCCCTGTAGCATTTATAAAGTCTGTTTTATCTTCGATCATTAATATTTTATGTACCATAATAATATCAATTAATCCACAGGCAACGCAATTTTAAACATAACCCCTTCGTTGATTTTGCTTTTGCAGATAATAGTTCCGTTCATATTTTCGATGATCCTTTTCACGATGCTAAGCCCCAGTCCGGAAGATTCGCTGGGCCGGGTGGTAAAAAACATGTCAAAGATATGCGGCAGGTTTTCCCTGGAGATCCCGTTACCATTATCGCTGTAATCAATAGTGACCGATGAATTATCAACATGGATTTTGATCCTTATTTCTCCCGTACTTCTATTGGTAAAACCGTGCTTCAGGCTGTTCAAAATAAGATTCATCATGATTTGCGTGATAGCACCGGGATAACCCATTAATTCGGGACTTCCTGAAAAGTTGGTTGCGATCACAATATTCTTATTGTCAATCCTGGGTTTTAAGCTTAATAGCAGATCATTGATCTTATCCACCATATTAAAAAAACGTTTTTCCCCTTTCAGATCATCCCTTGCAATGTTATGATAACTATTCAATAATTCTCCCATGGATTCTAAGTTTTTCATGATCCTTAGCAATGGTATCTCGAGTTTTGAAAGAAATTCATTGGTTGCCGGATCATTATTTTTCTTCAGGAACTCTTTTATCTCAAGTTTTATCAATTCAATATCAGTAACACAATTGGCGATCGGTGTGCTGATCTCGTGCGATATGCCGCGGACCACATAGCCGAGTTGTTCCAGCTTTTTACTCTCAAACAACTGAGACTGAACCTGTTTGAGTTCTGTAATATCGGTATCGATAGCCACCAGCCGGATGCCTTTTTTTGTAACTGCCGGGGTTAGAGTGGTTTTCAGAATTTTAGCTTTTCCGTCGGCGGTAACAATTTCAGATTCATATTCCACCGAGGAGTTTCTCAAAATACATTCTTTTACTTTTCCGGCAATTGCCGCATCAGAGGATACATCAATCAGATTTCTGCTTCCCCGGAACTTAATGAATTCATCAAGAGTATACCCATACATTTTTTCAAAGCCTTTATTGGCCCATTCAAAATTTCCCTTCGAATCCATGATCGTTACAGCGCATTTGGTTTCTTTTGCTGCTATAGAAAATTTTTCAATTTGTTTTTTCTGCCTGCCGATCCTGATCAACAGCAAAAGAATGACACCAAGAATAATTGCCAGAATGATTACAAAAATTGTGTACCTGATCCGTCTGCTTTTCTCCCGCATCAGGTCTTTATCATAGTAATGTTTTTGAATAACACTGACCTTCTTGTTATTTTGATCCACTATTTCTTTGTACAAAGTAACATATTCGTTTAAATAAATATTTTTTAATGAATCCGTTTCTGACGTTTTGTACTGCCGGTCGGCAGCTTCCAGCATCAACTCCTTGGCATTGACATCGGAGGCATAGTCCCAGGCGCTGTCAGCGTAATCTCTTGCAACATCTTTTTTTTGGTCAGCCAGATAAAAATCTGCAAGCCTGATAAAAATACCGGCCACCTGAAAAACGCTGCCGGATTGTTTAAACAGCCTGCCGCTGTTGTAATATAAATTGTAAATAGTATCCCGGAAACTCAAAAAATCCGAACGGTCTCCCATTAATAAATCTGCTAAACCCTCAAAAGCATTCGCTTTGGAATAAATATCATCCTTACTGAATCTCAGGGCTTCCAAAAAGTACACTTTTGCACTGTCACGGTACATTTTACAACTATCGGCAAACCGTGAATCTGATGCTTTCGACCGGAAAAGCTCTCCCACGGCATACAGAGCTGCTGAAGAGTCGGTGTAATTACGGGCAAACTTAATGGATTCTTTATACTCTTTTATTCCGGAACCATAATCCTTTTCATAATAATATAAATAAGTTCCTTTGGCATAGTGCCGGTGATAGTTGAAAGACGGTTCATCACTGTCTATCGAATCAATTTTGTAAAAAAGTTCGAGAGCATCGGCATATTTCGCATCACCCTGATAGATATATACCAGGCATGTCAACGCAGCCGGAAAAAATTTTGAATCCTTATTTACTTTTTTTAAATATAATTCAGCAATGCTGTCACACTGAAAAGAACAGGCAATGCCCCTGCTTAGATTCAGACGATCTCTGAATTTTTTTTCCAGTTCAGGATCATTTTCCAGCAATTCTTCAATGCTGTCAAAATATACATTTGACTTTCCCTGATCATATTGTGCATATTTACCTGCCAGGTCAAAATATTTCTGGATTTTTTTCTCCTGGTCAGGCAATTCATGTTTACATGAAATCAGAGATAAAAATATAAAGAACAAAACAGTCAGTCCAAACCAAACCAAAAATTTACCCGAAAACATCACATATTATGTCGTTAATTATATTTAACATTTTATTACCAGACATATTAATTCAAAAAATCTGAACCCTAAATTTTTCGCATTTGTCATATCAAAATTAAGCCAAATTTCTCAAAATAGCAACAAAACTGTTAATAAAAATACATATGCGGATCAGAAATAACAAAAATATACTCTTAACCCCAATAAATATTTTGAATTAGGCACTTAAACAATAAGATTTTTATAGGCTTGTAGTGAAATGCTGAATAGCTTTGTTTTCAGGGCTTTTACAATATTTTTTCATTCCGTAGGAATGTAATGTTGGTAAAAAAATAATTCATTTAAAGTTCGCTCCTAAGGAGCGGAATGTTAGTGCTATGTGTTAATTTTACAAACGTTAAGCTCCTTCGGGGCTAACGAACACGTTTGGGAATTTTTGCTGAAACTCTAATATCGTAAAGCCCTTAAACTTTTGCCCCACATATTTTAGTATACTTTCCACAATATGACTCCTTTTTCGGTTATTATCTAAGCGCCTAATTCAATAAATATTTAATGAAGTGATACTTATTAATTGCGAAAAAGTGTTACATTATCATTGGCAAATTGCAAATTCACCCATTGCAAAAGAAGGTTCCGACCGTTATTAAGTTTTATTGGTGTCAGCATGCATCAGAAGCGCAAAGGATGTTTAATATTTTACACCGCAAACTTATTTATGGGCACCTCTAAAACTTCAAATTTCTTCGTTCGTCTTCGTTCTTCAAATCCTCATGCACGCACAGTACACTGCGGTTTTCAGAACTTCGACTGCCTCGAACTTTTTGTTTTTAGAGGCGCCCGATCGGGGTTGTTAGAGATGCCCTTATGTATACTATTTTATCATTTACAGAATTATAATACATTTAGCATAACCAACAGGTTATATAAAACACATCTTAATATATTATTTTATGCCCGGGATGGAAGCAGGGGCGGTTCTGTTTATCCAATCACCCAAAAAGTTTATTGCTGAACTACCAGACGTAATATTTTTTTCTGTCCCTTAAATTCAGCCTGAAGGAAATACACACCGGCAGTCAGGTTTGTAAGGTCTAAGCTTACTTTCTTTGCATGTTCGGAATTTTTCTGCAAAAGTTGCTTGCCCAAAGGATCGAATAAAGTAAGATTTATAGTCTGGGCCTCCTTCAGGTAAACATTAAACAATCCCGACCCCGGGTTGGGCGAGATACGAATATCGGCGTTGTACTCCCCTTCTTCAATTCCCAGGCAGGCCAGAATGTTTACTTCGACAGTATCATAAGCTACACAGTTTGTGGCATAGGTATATGTGTAGTAAACTTCGTGAACCCCCAATCCTGCAACGGAAGGATTAAAAATATTTCCCGTTACGCCATCCCCGCTGAAGACACCTCCCGAAGGTGTTCCGCTCAACGTAAGCGGTGCATGGTAGACACACATTTCTGTGGTATCCAGTCCGTTGATTTCAACGACAGGATCCGTAGCCGGAGCCACCGTTGGTTCAGGGGTAATATGATGCCTCGTATAATAATGCAGATCCGGAATGCCGTAATGCATTCCACCAAGACTATTGGTGGGAAAAGTATTTTCATCGCACGTATTGCAATACCGCATATCGTAATAAGTCAGGTGTTGTCCGATCTGTGAGGATGAACCGAAGTAGTACCCGTCGGTTGCGCCCTGATGTAAAGCCAAAATATATTGCACGCCGCCCTGCAACCAGAAAGGTTGGGCAAAAGCACCATAACTATACGTAGCCGCAGGACCGCTCACCGTTTGTTGTTTTACTTTGGCCTGAGTGCTAAAATCGAAAAGAGTAACAAAACGATTACTGCCCATAGGCTCATATTTTCCAAAACCAGTTATGAGTATATCTTCATTGGGTGCAAATCGAAATCCTCTCTGGCTGTTTATCACCCCGCCACTACCTGTGATCATAACACTGTCGGTTGCGCTGTTCGGCCCATTGAAGGCAGCAAGTGTTGACGCAGCCGTTGCGGCAGGATTACCATAATACATAAAAATATACTTGCTGGCAGCAGAATCAATAGTATCCGTCTTGACCCAGATACTGGTATGATTGGTATTCATTGCCGAATCGATCCAGTAATCATATAAATGCAAGCCCTGGCAATCCTTGCCGAAACGGATATCCGCACCTAAAGCGTCCATTTGCCCGGCAGTAACCAGGGCTGCGGTATTGATTTCCAAACGCACCTGGTAGCCATACAGATGAGTGCCTGAGTTTTCCGTAACCAGATAAGGCTGAATATGAGACCAGCCGGCAGGTTGAGCCTGCAGCGATCCTGAAATCATCAGAAACGGCAGAACTAATAAATAAAGTATTTGTTTTTTCATAATTTTGAATTTTTATCAAAGATATATCAAAACAAAAGTGAATACAAATTTTTTAGATAAAATATATAAAAAATAAAACTGTATAATCAATTACTACCTATAATTCAATATGTTGTACATATCCATACTTCAAAAATTTTTTAAACATTATAATTTCTAAACAAAAACATGATTAAAAAAGTAGTATTGTCGAAATGCGGTTTCCGCTGTGACCTTTGCCCCGCCTATAAAGAAAACATCAGCAGTGAAAAAGACACACTTCTGCTAAGCGAACAATGGCATCGGCTTTTTGGTTTTAATATTCCACCTGAGCATATTACATGTGCCGGATGCAACATTGAAGCTCCGCATGCCGATCCGAATTGTCCGGTCAGGCCGTGTGTGATCGACAGACATATTCAGAATTGTGCCTATTGCAGCGATTTCGGATGTGACAACCTGAAAACCAGAATGGATTTTCTGGAAGATTATCTGACAAAAGAAGGAAAAACACTTTCGGACGCAGATTATAACAAATACCTGCTGGCTTACGAATCAAAAAAACGGCTCTTAACGATCAGGCAGGGATTAAAATGACTTTCAGCGAAGGAAAAACATCAGCATCATATCAATAAGACCCTGTCATTGTGCTATGATTAGTATAATGATGGCCGTCTGTCTTTAATCACATCGTTATATTCATTGATCATTTTGTTATCGGCTGATTTTTCATTGATTACTATTACTGAGGCCCCTGTATCGGATACCGGTGCGCCTGACAGAATTTTACCATCAGGACTGGTGATCTGGCTCGCGCCGGTGAAGGTGAGATCATCTCCTCCCCTTTCTTCGTTACCGATGCGGTTAGCCGTCACAGCAAACACCCTGTTCTCTATACAGCGTGTCACCATAGCGCTCTGGCACCAGGGCATAACGAGGTTGGCCGGGTGAGCCAGTACCTGCATACCCTGCATGGCCAGCGTCCGGCATACTTCAGGGAACATCCAGTCAAAGCAAATCATAGTTCCTATCTTAACTCCATTGATATCATATACTTTAGGAGGCCGGTTTCCCCGGGCAAACCATAGCTTTTCTCTATCGAAAAGGTGTATCTTGCGATACGTGCCGATTACTTTGCTTCCGTATACCACCATCAGCGAATTGTATACGTCATAGCCATCGGTTTCTATGAATCCCCCGACCAAAACAGAATCTGTGATTTTCGAAAGTTCCATAAGAAAATCCGCGGTTAATCCGTGTCTTGTTTCGCTAAAACCGCGTACTTCTTTCTTTGAAATAAAGGAATATCCTGTAGAGAACAACTCCGGTAACACCAGAAGATCTGCTTTAACTCCATGAAGCAAATGCTTCACTTCTTCAAAATTTTTTTCCTTGTCCCCAAACACCGGAGACGTTTGTACATATCCTATTTTCAACTTTTCTGTTTTATTACTAAAAATCCACAAACACCAAAGTCAGTTTAATTGCCGGGAATGACGGGACCGGTCAACCTGGCTACATATCCCATTTTTTCAAGCGTTCCCGCAAGCTGTGACTGGTTCCCGATGATGGTATCAAAAACAATGGTAACAACCTTTTTCTTTAAATGAGCTTTAACGTATAAGACACCGCTCTCCCTGGAAAGTTTATGTTCTATGGTGGCTTTGCCATTTTTGCTTAATGTATCAAGCTGAAAATTAATTTCCTTACACGCCAGGTTTTTGTTCTTACAGCCCATTGAGAACACAATAACCAGCGTAAACAGACATACCAAAATGATCGTCAGATTTTTCATAACTTGTATTATTTTGGAGTTGGTTCAGTAAAAATATAAATAAATTTTATAAATTATCAATAATATCCTGTAAGAAATACATATTTAACAATAAAATGCACTGAAATTAAAGCCTGCCTTAAAAAACTCAAATGTTCCGGCCTATTTCTGTTTCCGTTTCAGGTTATCAATTTCTTCCTTTTTCTCCGCTTCAAAAGCTTTCTTCCCGTCCCAGGTAACCTTTCTTCTATAAGTGACATCGCTTGTAATGACCATTTTGTCGTTGACAAAATCATATTCCACCTGACGTTCCTCAACAAATAATGTGTTGTTAACACCACCGTTGTCTTTTGGAAATATAAAGTTATAGGATACGTTGAAAACACCGGCTTCAGTAACCCTGGTTGCCCGGGCAAACTCGAGCAGGTCATTGCCTGTCCTGAAAAACAGAACATCCCCGTTGGCATAACCGCAGGCGCCATATTCAAAACCGACGGCAAATATTTTAGACACCCCTGTGAATCCGCTTTTATCTAAACGGATACCGGAAACACCATATTCAAATGCGTTGGAAGCGGCCATTTCGGTATATATAGGCTTAAAAACGAGCGAGTTAAGTATGGTGCCATCAGCAATTATTTTCGCTGTCATAAGAAAACCGTCCTCTTCCGTTCTTGAAGTTGGTGCACAGACAAATAAAAGGTTTTCACCGTTTTCATAAAAGGGTATGCTGGCATAAGAGATTAGATTTCCCCACACATAACCCGTTTTATAGGTTCCATCTTTATAAAAACCAACCTGATACCAGTTTGTTGAAATCCCATTCGATTCATAGGTTTTTTCCGAACCGGAAATAATGGTCATCGGTGTTCCGATGGGCAAATTGCATATTATTGACGATTTGGGTGAATCAGCTTCTCTGATATTGACCTTATCTGCAAAAAGGTATACTTTCGCACCATCAGTAAATTTTCCGTAGAAAAAAACACAAGTATCCGCCTGTCCCGACAACATCAACGATCCCAAAAAGTTGAATGCAACAAATGTCATCAATTTCCTGAAATTCATATTTTTTTGTTCAAAGATAATGTAACCATTAATAAAAATCAAGACAATTACCAAACAAACTTCATTTAATATTTTTTCTATAATTTCGTAAAAAATTGAAATAATGAAAAATACAATTCTTTGGATTTGTTCTTTGCTGATCATTGCTGCATCATGCAATCCTGCTCATAAAAAGCATCTGGTAACTTATAAAGGTACGGTGCAGGGGTCCTATTTCCAGATTAAGTATTATGCGGGGCTGGACAGTAATATCATAAAAAACGGAATAGATTCCCTTTTTACAATCATTGACCATACTGCATCGGTATTCGACAGCAATTCAATCATTTCAAAGGTTAACAATAATATGGAAATCCGGCTCAACGATCATTTTATGGAACTGTTCAACAGGTCACAGGATGTTTCGGCAGCCACCGGAGGTTGTTTTGATATCACGGTGGGTCCCCTGGTAAAAGCATGGGGATTCTGGAAGAAAAAAGGTCTGGACCTAAATCAGAAACAGGTGGATAGCATACTGGCCTTTGTGGGTTATCACAAAGTACGACTGGTAAATACCGATAAAGGAAGAAAACTGCTAAAGGAACATCCCGAGACCATGCTTGATTTTAATGCCATTGCGCAGGGTTATACCGTTGATGTGGTGGCTGATTATTTTAAGGGAAAAGCATTGAACGATTACCTGATAGAAATCGGCGGGGAAGTAAGGGCTTCCGGCATAAAAGAAGGCAGTGCCAACTGGGTGGTGGGTATTGAAAAACCCGCCGGCAACAGCGATGCCGCACAGGTCATTCAGGAAAAGGTTGAATTAAAAAACAAGTCATTGGCTACTTCAGGAAGTTCCCGGAAATATTTCATAAAAGACGGTATAAAATATTCGCATACCATTGATCCGTCAACCGGTTACCCGGTGCAACACTCCCTGCTGAGCGTGACAGTTATGGCTGACGACTGCACTGCTGCCGATGCATATGCTACAGCCTTTATGGTGATGGGCATGGAAAAAGCCAGAGATTTTTTAAAATTACATCCCGGTATGGAGGCCTATTTCATATACTCCGACAGCGCCGGAAATCTGTTACATTACAAAACGGCCAATTTCATTACCTCAAAATAATATTAAAATATCAACAATAATTGAAAAATATCACGCTGCGACCAATCATCAGTAGGTACTTTTCTGAAGTCTTTTACCGCACCAGGGTAAGATTTCCTTTCTTCCTGATTTCAGAACCATCATTCATGGTTATAACTACATGATAAACAAAGACATCTGATGGCATTTCCTTTCCTTTAAAAGTCCCATCCCACCCGATGGTGGCATCATCTGTTTCAAATATCTTTTCTCCCCAGCGATCATATATCATCAGATGCATTTCGCTGATCTGCTGTCCGCGTATATAAAAGACATCATTGTGGTTGTCGCCGTTCGGAGAGAAAATGTTTGGGATATAAAGCACGGGGTCAATACAGTCATCAACAACATTAAAGTCAATCGTGCCTGTCCGGGTACAGCTTTTTGAATCGGTAACGGTAACACTGTATACGCCGTTGGTGAGGCTGGACAGTTGCGGATCGTTTTCACCCGAACTCCATAAATATTGATATGGTGGGGTACCTCCGCTTATCACAGGGGTAATTGTTCCGTTGTTTAGCCCCGGACAAGAGGGCAATTCATGGTTCATTTCAATAACAGGAAGCGGATTTACCGTGATCGTATACGAAGATGGCGTCCCGGTACAACTGTTTGCCGATGGAGTAACGGTAATGGTAGCTAAAACAGCCGTAGCGCCGTTATTGGACGCTGTAAACGAAGGCACGTAATCCGTACCGCTTGTTGTAAGTCCTACAGCGGTATTGGAGTTTACCCAGGTAAACGTAGCCCCGGAGGTCGGGCTGGTAAATGCGGTCTGTGAAATAGGTTCACCGCTGCAAACGCTGAGATCGGCAGGAAGGATAACTGTAGGTGTGGGATGAACCGTAATAGAGAATGCCGATACTGCGCCAGTACAATTGTTGGCCGTAGGTGTTACCGTGATTGTGGACATGATGGGAGCATAACCGGTATTTACAGCCGAAAAAGCCGCAATATCGCCTGTACCGCTTGCTCCAAGGCCGACTGCAGTATTGGAATTGGTCCAGCTGTATGTTGTCCCTGTGGTTGGGCTTGAAAAAGCAGCTCCCGAAACAGTAGCGCCGTCACACATGGTTAGGTTGGAAGGAACAACTACAGTGGGTGTCGGATTCACGATGATGGTATATGTGGAAGGCGTTCCAGAACAGCCGTTTAGCACTGGTGTCAAAGTAATTGTTGCCGATACGGCGCCGGTTCCGGTATTTACAGCCGTAAAAGCAGCTATATCACCTGTTCCGCTGCTTCCCAGGCCGATAGTTGTATTGGTGTTGGTCCAGGCAAAAGTGCCTCCAGCCGGATTGCTGACAAACTGGGTCGCCGGAACAGTGCCGTTATTACAAACCACAACATTTGCAGGTACCACAGCAACCGGCACCGGCCTGATGGTAATACCGGACGTTGCGCTGCCTGCAGGACAACCACCGGAAGCCGCAATGCTGTTAGTTACCGTATAGGTCCCCGCCGTACTGGCTGACAGATCAACCTGTCCCGTTGAAGAACTGACAAAGACCAGCCCGGACGGGATAGCGCTGAAGGTTCCTGCAGAAGCGCCCGGTGCAAGTACAGGCAAAGGATCTGCTGCATCCTGGCAATAAGGCCCGGCATAACTAAATACCGCCGAAGGCGCCACAATTATTGATACGGTATCCGTACCGGATGCTGGACACAAACCACTGGTATTAAATGTAATAACGTATGTATTTATGGAACTTGCACTGAGATCAATCAGACCTGTTGAAGAATTGAGGAAAACCAAACCGGAAGGTGATGCGCTGAATACACCGGCGGCGCCACCCGTTATGTTGGCAGCAGGATCGCTGCCTGACTGGCAAAAAACGGAGGATGAATAAGTAAAGGCCGGATTATCCGTGGGATTCACGGTAATGGTAAATGATGATGGTGTCCCCGCACAACTGTTGGCTGAGGGTGTCACAACAATAGCAGCCAGGACAGGCACAGAACCGGTATTTACAGCCGTGAAACCCGGGATATTACCTGTTCCGTTCGCTGCGAGGCCAATAGCCGTATTCGAATTTGTCCAGGTGTATGCTGTACCGGGTGTTGGACTGGTGAATACAGTCCCCGTAAGGGCTGTACCGTTACAGACTGTGATATTTGAAGGCACATTGACTGTGGGTATAGGGTTGACAGTGATGATGTAGTCAGAAGGGATGCCTGTACAACTGTTGGCCTCAGGTAACACGGTGATGGTGGCCGATATGGGGGTAGTACCCGTGTTTAAAGCAGTGAAAGACGGAATATTACCGCTACCGCTGCCTGCAAGGCCAATGGCAGTGTTGGTATTCGTCCATGTGAACGTAGCACCGGTTGTAGGGCTCGAAAAAGTGGTTCCCGTGATACTATTTCCGTTACAAACAGTAATACCGGACGGAACATTGACCACTGGTAAAGGATTTACCGTGATGGTGTATGTCGAAACAACACCGGGACAATTATTGGCAGAAGGAGTCACCGTAACCGTGGCTGTAACCGGATTAAAACCGGTATTGGAAGCTGTAAAGGCAGGAATATTACCGGTGCCGCCTGCCGCAAGTCCGATGGAAGTATTCGAATTGGTCCATGAAAAGACAGTTCCCGGCGTGGGGCTGGAAAAGCTGGTCATGGCTATTGTTGCGCCATGACATACCGAGATGTTGGCAGGAACCGTCACCACAGGTTCAGGATTAACCGTAATCAGGTAAGTCGAAGGTGCACCTGGACAACCGTTTGCCGAAGGCGTTACCGTGATAGTGCCCGATATCGGAGCTGTGCCGGTATTCGAAGCGGTAAAAGCCGGCAAATTCCCGGTTCCGCCCGAACCCAGACCAATAAGTGTGTTTGAGTTGGTCCATGTAAAAGTCGTGCCCGGAGTTGGGCTGGAAAATGTTGTCCCTGAAAAAGCAGCGTTGTTGCACAAAGCAACATCGGCCGGGACCGTCACAGCAGGAATTGGATTGACTGTGATGGTATACGAAGAAATTATGCCGGGGCAATTGTTAGCGGCTGGTGTCACTTCAATAGTTGCAGTCTGCGGAAGTGCTCCGGTGTTTATGGCCGTGAATGACGCAATATTGCCGGTGCCGGCAACAGCCAGGCCAATGGAAGTATTGGTATTTGTCCAGGTATAAGTAGTTCCCGCTGTAGGGCCGGAGAAAACTGTTCCTGAAACAGTCGCGCCGTGGCAAACCGTCAGGTTGGCCGGAACAACCACAGTGGGCGTAGGATTAACAGTAATGGTATAGCCCGAAGCGGTTCCGGCACAGCTATTGGCAGATGGCGTCACCGTTATGGTCGATGTCACAGGCGAGATACCAGTATTGACAGCAGTAAATCCCGCAATGTTACCTGTTCCGGATGCAGCCAGTCCTATGCTTGTGTTAGAATTTGTCCAGGAAAAGGTGGTGCCGGAAGTCGGGCTGGTAAATGCGGTAGCTGTAACGGCAGTTCCGTTACAAACCGCGAAATCCGACGGGACATTGACCGCAGGCGTTGGATTAACAGTGATGGTATACGTTGAAGGTATACCAGCACAGTTATTAGCGGTCGGGGTCACAGAAACAACAGCACTTATCGGCGCTGTACCGGTATTGACTGCAGTAAACGCTGCAATATTCCCCGTTCCGTTTGCTGCCAAACCTATAGCAGGGTTTGAACAGGTCCATGTATAGGTAGCTCCGGTGGTAGGGCTGGTAAAACCTGTATCCGGAATAGTGGTTCCGTTACACACCGTAATGTTGGCAGGTACGGTGACCAGAGGCGTAGGGTTAACTGTTATAATGCATGTTAATGGTGGTCCCTGGCAGTTATTCAAAGTCGGTGTTACGGTAATAGATACGCTGACCGGATTAGTCCCGGTATTGACAGCTGTGAATGATGGAATATTGCCTGTCCCACCGGCTCCCAGGCCGATGGCAGTGTTTGGATTTGTCCAGGTGTATGTGCTTCCCGCCGGAACGCTGACAAAGTTGGTGGCAGGAACAACTTCATTATTACAGACATGATTGATACAGACCGGAACGATCGTAGGTATGGGATTCACGGTGACCCTGACCGTATCCACACCGGTACAATAATTACCGGCATTGGTCATGGTTACGGTATAAGTCGTGGTGGTAGTAGCTGAACAAACCGGGTTAGAAACTCCTGAATTGTTCAGCCCGGCAGAAGGCGACCACGAATAGGTACCTCCGGCGCCCCCCCAGGAGGCCTGCAATTGAACACTGTTTCCCGAGCACAGGCTGACATTGTTGCCGGCATCAGGAACAAAAGGATAAACGGTCAGGGTATAAGGTACGCGGTATGTTCCGGGACATGTTCCAAAGTAGTAGGTAGCTGACGACTGGGGATTACTGAGTGTCAGGGATGTGGTGTTGGATAACTGGTTCCCTCCAATTTCCGCATCATACCATCCGTAAGTGGTGCCCGGATGCACAGTGCCGCTCAATGTTGCTGTGATGGTCACCGGCTGCCCCTGGCAGGCATAGACCGGGGAAATACTTATAGAAAAATTGGTTACAACCGCATTATTAATTCCCGGGCCGCCTTTGGTAGCGCCGTTTGGAGGAAATCCTTCCACGCCCCAGTGCGAAGCTTCGGTATAGGCGCCTCCGATTGTTGATGTGCCGTTCTGCCCGCCGCTGACCATCCGTGTTATGGTTCCACCGGAAATTGCTATGTAGCCGCCGCCGCCGCCGCCGCCAGGCCCTTCGGCTTCCTCATTGGAAATATTTAAAAATCCTGCTTTCTTTATCTGATCGCCCCCTTTGCCACCGTTAGCTGTGGCTGAGACGCCTGTAATTGTGGAGATGGCATTAAGCACGACCGCACCGCCACCGCCGCCGCCGCCGGCACCATCAATACCGGTAACATCGTTGGACGCAATTCCCGGGTCAGCGCCCTCGGAATTACCTCCGGGGTTGCCGTTGGCCACAAACGTACCCGTTCCGGAAATACTTCCATATGACATAACGTAAATGATGCCGCCGCCATTACCGCCTGCTCCGCCATACGTATCGTTCTGATGGCCGCCGCCGCCGCCGCCGCCAAGATACATGCGCGGGTAACCGCCTTCGTTGGCTATGAGCGGCCAGCCGCCAAAACCACCGATATTATCCCTTCGTTGCCCGACTCCGCCCCATGAATAATTTCCGGGACCTTCCACCAATGGGTTTTGTTTGGTAGAAGAAAACGAATATCCTCCCCTGCCGCCGCCATAAGAAGCGTTCTTATGAAAAACCGTATAGCCCGGAATCGTCAGCAAAGGAGGGTTTTCCAGGTCCCAGGCTGTTTTATAGCTGGCATCGGTGGTCGTATCCGGAAAGCCGCAACCATTATAATTCAGGTTGCTGCTCACATTGGACCCACCGCCACCGCCGGAATTATGCGAATTGCCGCCGCCGCCGCCATTGGCTGGCGCACCCTTGCAATTATAACCCGTCCACACAACACCATTTTCTGCAATACCCTCTCCTTTCTGCCCTCCATAATTAACATCGAGACTGGCATAATGATACAAAACCAGAGGCGGGTTAGCATACTGAGGTGAAGTGATGCCACCCCGGAAACCCTTACCGCTAACATTCACAGTGCCATTATTGATAACATTTCCCATGCTTTCGACCACAAGAACACCGCCGGTAGTGCCATTCCACGGATCACAGGTCAGTTCTCCCCCCGTATTTATGGTCATAAAAGAATAACGTGGTACGCGTATCACCTGTGCCTCATATTCAGTATAGCTTTGTGACAACCCACACGTCAATGTAATGATATTATTATATGAAACAGACTGAACCTGGGCAAACTCATATTTTCCGCAATTGTAATAATTCGTGATATAACCGTATCCCTCATAATATTCAGCATATTGTATGCTGGCCCCCTGCATCTGTATTATAAAAATCAGGTCACCCGGGCCGAGCGGCTGGGTTAAACTTGCGTTGGTCATAACATTGCTTGCCACACTGATGGAAGTAATTCCCGCAGGCGCATCATCAGTGAGCGGTGAGTATGCATTTACCACCACTCCCGTTGTTGAAATAATTTTTGGCCCGTTTTTACCACGTTGTGGAAATGTTGCTGAAGAAAAACAAACGAAAAATATTAAAAAGGAAACAATGAATTTTTTCATGAAATATTGGTTAAATTTAACTACGTACAAATTTATACAATTCTTTGCTTTCAGGAAAATATTCCCAAAAAAAGAGTTTTTTTTCAGGTCAGAATTTTTTTTTAATTTTACCTGTCATGAAAAAAGAATATCTGTTCTTAGTTTTCATTTTTATAGGAGTAACATCCTGTAAAAAAGAAAATCTTTGCGATTGTTTTAAAAGCACGGGCAAAATAACCACGGAAGAAAGGACTACCGAACCCTTTAACAGCATCTACCTCGATGACAACGTGAATTTGATTCTTACCCGGGACAGCATTTTCAGTGTAAAGGCAGAAGCCGGAAAAAATTTACTGCCGCTAATCAGGACAAGAGTCGAAAACGGTTCGATGTATATAAGCAATGATAATAAATGTAATTGGGTGAGAAGCTATAAACCCGATGTCAATGTTTATATCAGTATGCCGTCATTGTTGTTCCTCGGATACTCCGGAAGCGGAGATATCACTATGCAGAACACCTTTACCGGTGATACCCTCTGGTTTGATTCGAAAAATGGCTCGGGAACAGTAAATCTCGACCTTGAAGTAAGAAAATGCTGCCTGATCATCAATACGGGCCCCTGCGATGTGATCACAAAAGGATGTGCCGATGAACTACAGGTCTATTATATTGGCACCGGAATGATACATTGTGAAGAATTCCCGACCTTTTATACTTATGTTACCAATAAAAGTACCGGCGATTGTTATCTGAATGTCCATGATTTACTGATCTATCACCTCTCCTGGTCGGGCAATGTATATTACACAGGGAACCCGCCACAGATCACGGGCGAAAGCACCGGAAGCGGGACCATCATTCCTTACTGAGCGCATTATAACACTATCGGTCATGAAGAACAAAAAAAACCTTTTAACAATTATTCTCATCACCCTGGCGCTGACATGGATAGCAGCCAATATCAACTGGGGCGGGGATAAACCAAAGTGGATTGTTCTGTCGGATGGTAAAGGCTATTATGCGTATCTGCCTGCTGTCTTCATTTATCACGACCTCAACTTCGGCTTTTTTGAAAAAAAAGAAATGGATCCTGCTGCCGACCCGAAATTATTCTATGATTACCGGGTTTTTTCCGACGGACATACCATCAATAAATGTTTTTGCGGCATCGCCCTGTTACAAATGCCGTTTTTCCTTATGGCTCACCTGATTGAAAGCATCAGCGGAGGGCAGGCTGACGGTTTTAGCCCTTTGTATTACATTTTTATTCAGATCGCAACCATCTTTTACTATTTTTTAGGGTTGCTGTTTCTCAGTAAACTGTTGTTTCTCTATAAGTTTAAGCATTCATCTGTTATTCTCACACTAATAACGGTGACCTTTGGCACCAACGCGTTTTATTATATCATCAGGGAAGCTGCCATGCCTCATATATACTCCTTTGCGCTCATCGCCGCCTTTATGTATTACTCAAAATTATATTTCTCGGATCACCGGCCTTTACGGATTTTAATCATATCGGTTCTTTTAGGTTTAATAGTTCTGGTAAGGCCAGTAAATATAATAATTGTATTCCTGTTGCCTTTCCTATCCTCGTCATGGTACAGCTATAAAAGAGGTTTTTATACCCTATTCCACAAACCGCTGTTCCTTATTGCCGCAGTGATTATTTTTATTATCATTGGTTCCATACAACTGATGATATACCGCATCAGCACCGGATCTTTTTTAATCGACAGTTACGGCAACGAATATTTTGAATTTTTCAATCCACACGTCATTTCGTTCCTGTTCAGTTATAAAAAAGGTGCTTTTTTGTATACCCCCATACTTTTTATCTCGCTTTTCGGCCTGTATCACTTTTGGAAAAACGCCCGGTATAATTTTTATTGCCTGGTCTTTTTCATCATTGTAATTTTCTATGTATTATCATCATGGTGGAACTGGTGGTATGGCGGAAGTTTTTCATCACGTGTGCTCATCGACTACCTGCCGGTATTCATGATCTTACTGGCTGCTGCACTGGACAGCTTCCGGAAAAAGATTCCCAAAGGCTTGTTTATCACCTTGATTGTTCTGTTGATCGTGGTTAACCAGATACAGATATATCAGTACCGGTACGGGGCAATACATTATGAAAATATGGATAAAAAACAGTACTGGGATACTTTCCTAAGGATAGATAAATTACTGTAGCACTGATTATTCGTTGAAATATGTGTATTCAAATTTTGAGGTATACATGTTGCGAATGTTTTCAGCCGGGTTCTGCGAATACACCAAAGCTTCAAACATTTTACCATCGTCATGATAGGTGCGTTCAATGCTGATGAGCAGTTCATCATCACGGTTGTACTCTTCATGTTTTACGGCGTTATTTTTATCGTCATAGGTAAGGCAGGTCTTTTTAAGAGTCAGCGGGTCTTCCTCGATAATCTCCGTTACATTATCCTGCTCATCATAGCTGAAAAGTGTTTTTTCAATAAGCTGATTGCCGGAATTATATTTTAAAGTTTTTTCACGCAGACCTTTCTCATTATAATAATGCTCTGTGACATAACCCGTGCCCGGTTCAGGGGTGAAATAGGTAAATTTTACTAATTTACCCTGCTCATTATATTCATAATTACGGCGGCTCCTAAGCTGGTTTTCCTCGTCATACATCTCTGAACACAACATCCTGCCGTTTTCAAATAAGAAAGTTTCTGTTTCTTCAACTTCACCATCCACATCCTTTTGTACACGCTTAACCATATTGCCGTTTTCATCATAAAAGAATTCGATTATCGCTTCTCCGCCCTCCTCATATATGATCTTTTCCTGTATTTGATTGTTTGAATCATCATAGACAAAAAAATGATGTTCAACTATTTCGTTTTCATCAAAATACACAAACTGCTCCACCATTCTGTTCTCCTCATCAAAGGTATACCGGTAATGCTCATGTATATCGCCTGCATGATTATAAGAAAGTGATTTGATCATATTTCCTCTTTCGTCATATTCCTCATGAGAGGACAAATAGGAATTTTTTTCGTACCAGTCCGTATCGTCAGGCCGCGAAGGATCTTCCATCGCATACTCAATTCTGAAATTTCTTATTGTCTGAATTTTTTTTTCCATGGTACTCCGTGTTTTAGTTTACAGGTCAATTTATGACTGGAATTTACTGCGAAATTATAATTTGTAGACCGTATAATTTTTGTTTTCAAAAATTATTTCATATTTAAGTACATCTGCAAAATCTTTCTTATTGACAAACAGGAATTTACAACCATTTTTCCGAATGGAATCAAGATATTGATGATCATTAATCCTGTCATTTCCGAGCGCCCAGCCCCGCCGGTGAGCAAAATACATCTGCTGATAACCTTCACCTCCCGAAACCGCAATCAGGTCGTTCAGGCCGGAAACCTTATCAGCAATTTTTTCAAGTTCCGTCAAGTATCGTTCGTCATCCCTGATCCTGAAATCATGCTGCTGATTAGCAATACTTTCTACTATTATTGCTATTATAAATATTATTCTTATATAATTTATTTTGATCTCAGAAAGTCCGTAACCGGCAACTAAAGCCATGAAAGGAACAAACGGCAGAATATAATAGGAATGTGTGGGGAACACAGCACCTGTTTTAACGGCAAAAAACAAAAAAATCAACAGGGCAAGTACAAAAACTATCGTCATGTTTTTCTCCTTATTACGAAATATACGATAACATCCGAAAAGAAAAACACCAAAGGCGGAATAGGATAGTAAAGCGCCAAAATAGAATTTTTCCAATGCATCGTAGCGGTAAGGAATTATTTCTTTAATACCTGTAAGGAGGTCTTTCTCAAAGAAATGCTGATAACGGTATTGTTCAACCAGGTGAGGAACCCAGTAGAAGTACCAAAGAGCAACAATGATGATAGTATCGGCAAGGGCACAACACAATATCAGGAAAGTCCTTTTATTGATCTGTTTTGTAATCAACGGCAGCACGAGCAAACTCAGCATAATCAGTGCCGGCATCTTGGATAAGCCTCCCAATGCCGAAAAAATTATAAATAAGACAAGAGGAAGGATTTTATTATGCGCAATGAACAACGTTGCATAATAGACTCCTATGAGCACCAAAGACAGGCTGAAGGTATCAGGCATGATCTTACGCGCATAGCAAAACCATAGTGAACATAGCAAAACCAGCCCGGAATAAAAAGCAGTCTGTTCGCCAAAATATTTGCGGATAATAAGGTAAAAACATAAAATGCCCAGAGAAGATACCAGTAGGTTTATCAATCTGCCATACCAGTGGGCATAACCAAAGATTTTGGATACCAGGAAGATGAGATAATTGAATACGGGAAATTCACAACCAACGATCCCTGAATGGTTCCCGTCGATATCAATTCTGGGATAAAGGATATTGGCACTCGTCTCCAAAAAATTCCTCGCCACCATACAGGTAAAGGACTGTCTCCAGTTATGCGCTTTTTCCAGCGGCGGGTTGGTAATTCCGTACAATCTTATCAGAAAGAATAATACTACCCAGAAGCGGAAATCTTTTACAAGGTTTTTTATCCTTTGTCCTGCGGCCATCATCTTTGTTGTTTCATCAGTCCAAGTGCCTGTAGTATCACCTGTGCATGATCGAAAGCCATAGCCGGCAAATCATCTGTACTAAACCATTGTGCATCAGCGGCATCATCCCCTGCGCTCACACTCATATGATTTTCATCGTACCAACCATAATAGATTACGCTGATGGTACGGTAGCGGGGGTCGCGCCCGACAGTTCCTATGGTAAACAGTTGCCTGAGCGCCGGGTGAAACACACCGGTTTCTTCCTGTAGTTCACGGATTACGGCATCATCAAGCTCCTCGTCAATTTCAACAAAACCGCCGGGCAGCGCCCATAAGTCTTTAAATGGTTCATTCCGGCGCTTTATAAGCAGAATTTTCATGTCAGGCGCTGCTTTACGAAGGAGAATGGCATCCACTGTCACTGCCGGCATCGGATATTCATAAATATAAGACATTATTTAATGTATATAAGTCAGGTCATTAATATTCAATGATTTACCATGAGAGATATGAACTATTTTTACATGCTGTTCCTTCAGTTTCATCCAGCAGTCTCTCACACCGGAAGGATTTTCTGCAACAAGAGGCCAATAAGCAGGTTTGGCAAAACCCAGCATGGTCATAGCCGCATCGCCGGCAAAACAGTTGCCGTCATCACAGGCCAATGCAATGGAATCGGCTGTATGGCCGGGCAACGATATTATTTTCGCAGGTATACCATAATTCCGCAAAATAGTGTCATTATCGGAATCAATCAGCAGAGCATTTTCATCAGGGATCACGGGGTTGCATACCCTGTACAAACGGAAGATCTTTTTCACCCGCATAAAAAAACGTACCAGTCCTGATGATCCGGTCATTGCCTGATGATCAACTCCTTCGGCCAAAAAGGGCAAGGCGTTTTTATGCACAATGAGCCTGGCGCCGGATTCCCTGAGCAGGACGCTGAGAAATCCCGTATGGTCGGTATGATGGTGCGTGAGAAAGATGAATTTAATTTGCGATAATGAAATGGAATGTTTTGCCAGTTCATGTTTGAATTTTTCATAATATTTCACTGCAGAAGTATCCACCAATAAATACTGCGTACCGCAAAGGATCAGGAAACACCTGGTGATACCCAGGGAAAGCGTAATATATTGAATGGCTGGACCTTCCTTCATCCGGAATCTGTTTTCGCCGGACTATTTGGCATAGCTGATGGCCCGCGTTTCCCTGATGACTGTTATTTTAATCTGCCCGGGATAGGTCATTTCATTCTGTATCTTGTTGGAGATATCAAACGCCAGCTGGTTAGCCTCGTTGTCGGTAACTTTTTCAGCGCCAACGATGACACGCAATTCTCTTCCGGCCTGTATGGCATAGGTTTTTACTACGCCGGGATATGCAAGCGCCAGGTCTTCAAGGTCTTTTAACCGGTTGATATAGGATTCCACTATTTCGCGGCGGGCGCCGGGGCGGGCGCCGGATATGGCATCGCATATCTGAACTATGGGGGAGAGCAGCGAGGTCATCTCTACTTCTTCATGATGAGCGCCGATAGCATTGCACACCTCAGGTTTTTCCTTGTATTTTTCAGCCAGGTTCATACCGAGTATGGCATGTGGCAGTTCGGGTTCATTATCAGGAACTTTGCCGATATCATGAAGGAGGCCTGCCCGTTTTGCAAGTTTGGGGTTAAGGCCCAGTTCGGAAGCCATCACAGCCGAGAGGTTGGCCACTTCGCGCGAGTGCTGAAGGAGATTCTGTCCATAGGATGAACGGTACTTCATTTTTCCGATCAGACGAATAAGTTCATGATGTATCCCGTGAACCCCAAGGTCGATAGTGGTTCGTTTACCCACTTCAACAATTTCCTGTTCGATTTGTTTTTTTGTCTTGGCGACAATTTCCTCAATTCGCGCCGGATGAATGCGTCCGTCGGTAACCAGCTGATGCAGCGATAAGCGGGCAATCTCCCGGCGTACCGGGTCAAAACCGGAAATAATGATGGCATCAGGCGTGTCATCAATGACGATCTCCACCCCGATAGCTGCTTCCAAAGCTCTGATGTTCCGGCCTTCACGGCCGATGATGCGGCCTTTGATCTCATCATTATCAATATTGAATACGGACACGGAATTTTCAATAGCTTGTTCTGCAGCAGTCCGTTGCAGGGTTTTTATGACAATTTTCTTGGCCTCCAGGTTAGCCGTATCGCGGGCTTCATCAATAATCTCGCGGACATGATTGGCCGATTCGGCCTGTGCTTTTGTTTTGAGCATTTCCACGAGTTGCGACTTGGCTTCTGCCGCAGACAATCCTGCTATAACTTCAAGTTTTTGAACCTGTTGTGCCTGCATCTGATCAACCTCGGTCTGCTTTTTATTCAGGATATCCAGCTGAATGTTCAGATTGTCACGAACCGTGGACAGCTCTTTTTCCTTACGGTTCAATTCTTCAATTTTCTGAGAAACAACGGCTTCCTTCTGCTTTATCCGGTTTTCATTTTTCAGGATATTGTTGTTGCGCTCGTTCACCATCTTTTCATGCTCGGTCTTGAGCTGAAGATATTTTTCCTTTGCCTGAAGCATTTTATCTTTCTTAATCATTTCGGCCTGGTTCTCGGCCTCTTTGAGGATATTTGCCGATCGTTTTTCAATGGTTTTTCGTATAAAAACCATTGAAACAAGCCCACCTATGAGTATACCTCCGGCTGCTGAAATGAGTATTAATAATATTGGATTCATGATATAAAATTTATTTAGTTAATATTAGTTTGTTTCAAAAAAAAACCGCATTAAATACAAAAGAGTTTAGAATAAACTCCAGAAAAACATAGATAGAGCTACCTGTTTTGTTCGAACTTCTACCGTCCCGGAGCAAGCTCCGGAATTCCGCCGAAACGGACTGAAGCCTGTTCTACCATCACAGAGATTACTCTAATTTGATAATGTTGAGTTTATCAAACAATGTTTTTGATTTAATGCGGGTAATTTTAAATATTTTTATCAAAGAACGCTGTTGTCCAGATGCTGATCAAGTAATTTATTAATATCAAGTAATTTATCTTTTAATTTAGTATTATTATATCCATTGACATGTTCAAGATTCAAAGCATTGGAAGTATATTGTAAGGCTATCATCGCCAATAGGTCCTGTTTATCCTTAAAAGCATAAGTACTAGCGAATTCCTTTATTTTATCGTTGATGAGTTTCACTGCCTTCCTTACTATTTCTTCCTCCAGCCGGCCAATGGTCAATTTGTAATTCCTTTCCGCAATGTTTACCGATATGGTCAAATCTTCCATTGATTTTCAGGATATATTATTAATTACTTGTTTAATAGTGCAATACATCTGTCAACCTCCCGCAAAAGTTCATTAATTCTTAATTTTGCTTTTGTTTTGTCTTCTCCTTCTAATGATTTTGCAACACGTAATAATTTATTTTTTTCCTCTAAATATTTTATAGTTGCTGTATTTTCCTGTTCCTTTTTAGTTAATAAATCAATTTTTTTTTTCAATTCGGCATTTTCATACTTAATTTCGTTCAATTGCCTGATCAACTGATGGGTTTTGAATTCAATGCCCGACACTAATCCCGAAAGATCCTCCATAATCCATCATTTGATTTCTTTTACAAAAGTAATACACTATTGTAATAAAATGCAAATTTTTTTAACTTTATTTACAAATTTTGGGTAGTTTTATACTGTTATTTGTATATAAAAAAAGTTTCATTATGAATGAAGAGTTGCTCTATTATATATGGAAATATCAACGATTTAATACAAATCTGCTTACGACAGAAGGTATTCCTTTCAGCGTTGAACATCCGGGGATCAGAAATTCAGATGCCGGGCCGGATTTTACAAATGCCAGGATTCGCATCGGTAAAACGTTATGGGCCGGAAACGTCGAAATACACCTGAGGTCTTCCGACTGGACTTCACACAAACACCACCTTGATGAAGCCTACAACAATATCATTCTCCATGTTGTATATGAAGATGATAAACCTGTTTTTGACAAAACCGGAAACAAAATTGCCACCTTGCAAGTAAAAAATATCATTGACGACCTCCTGGTCGCCAATTACAAGAATTTTGCAGAAAGCAAAAATCCGGTGCCCTGCTCGCTATCGTTAAACAGTGTAAAAGAGGTTATTATATCCGTTTGGCTGGAAAAACTGGCCATCGAACGCCTTCAAAATAAAACTGAAGTCATTTTCAACAAACTGAACTTATATAAAAACGATTGGGAACAAAGCTTTTATGAAGTTTTTGCCCGCAATTTCGGATTCAATGTCAATTCGGAGCCCTTTGAACTATTGGCAAAATCGCTCCCGCAAAAATATTTCGCCAAAAGTAAAAACAACCTGTTCCAGCTGGAAGCGTTGCTTTTCGGACAATCCGGGCTCCTGGATGATGAATTCGCCGATGATTATCCGGTAAAACTCAGAAACGAATACCAATACCTTCAGAAAAAATACGATCTCAGGCCCATAGAAAAGCATTTATGGAGGTTTTTACGGATAAGGCCGAATAATTTCCCTACCATCCGGCTGGCGCAATTCGCAGGCCTGATCCACAGATCGGCCAATTTGTTTTCAAAGATCATAGAAGCCGGCACAATGGCAGAAATTTACGAACTTTTCGACCTTCGCTGTTCCGAATACTGGCAAACACACTATGTTTTTGATAAAAGTTCGGAACGATCGCCAAAAAATCCGGGTAGAAGTACTATAAATCTTTTGATAATCAACACTATAGTTCCGTTTGTCTTTGCTTATGGAAAAATAAAAGGTGATGATAATTATACGGAAAGAGCTTTAACATTTCTTTCGACTGTTCCTCCCGAAAAAAACCAATTCACTGAAAAATTTCTACAGGCCGGTCTCAAGCCTGTAAATGCCATACAGTCGCAGGCGATGATCCATTTGTTCCATGAATACTGCAGCAACAAAAAATGCCTTCAGTGCAGCATAGGCGATGCTGTTCTGAAATCTGGGACGTTAATCTGATTACTCTAAATCAGTTTCAGCAATATTTTACATCAACGTAAAGCCCGGACGCTGAATAATCATTTGGTGTCCGACTTCAGGTATACCGCTTTCTGATTGCCATACCCAAGTTCCATCCTGTTCTGATTTAATTTTAACAATTTAAATTTCAACAACTTACCTTCTTCCAGCCCGGCAGCAGAAAAAGTAATCCGAAAGTTCAGCAGATGGTCCTGAACATAATAATCAAAAGATGATGGATAAACATGTGTGCCGTTTTCGAGATGATCATACATGATTCCTTCTGAATTCCATTCACCGTACTGAACACCATTTTCGGGCTTTGATATCTCAAAACCTTTTATTTGTGTAGTCTCTAGCACGATGGGTGTGTCGGATACCCAATCACCGGTAATGAGGGCTTCACGCCGGGTTCCACAGCAGCTGAACAATAAGATCAGAATGGTCAATGTCAAAACAACGGATTTCATAGCTCAATATTTCAAAGTCAAAGTAAACAAATTTCAGCGGATGATTTCTGTTTTATGTAATTACCGCAGATTTTTTTTCTTTTTCAGAAATAAATCCCTGTATGTATTGAATTCCTTGCGGTATACAATACCAATCCCCTGAGTATAAGGCGCCGTGTACTGCAAAATATTGTACTGGTTGGTATGGTTGTATACTTTTAGTTTTAACGCTTTTGTGATTTTCACTTCAATATCCACATCCCCCACGATCTGGTTGGAGTTTTTGTTGTTACCGGTGGTGTTTTGCCCGGTTGCGACGCCCACGTTGCTCGAAATGGATACCCTGTCGTTGAAGAGCTGCGTAGAAAGCGCCACGGCAATTTCTTCTTCCGAGATATTATCGCCGGGACGATAATTTACCCCTATATTTACATTTTTACTTATTTGTGAAAGCCAGTTGCTCAACTGATTGGAGAGCACCTCGCTGGCGCTTTTTCCAAGCAGGGTGGCTCCGGCAGATACAGCCGGCCCGATACCGGTATTGGGATTTACAAAGCTGTTGATCACCAGCAATGATATAAAGTTATTATTAATATTCTGATTCATAGCTGCAAGATACGGAGCTTTTTCGTATTCGAGCATGGAAGGTATATCTACCTCAAAAGTGAATTCCGGGTTGGCCAGCACATTTTTCATGTTGATAATGCAATCCACATTGACATACCGTGTGTTGGTATCAACGCCCAGTCCTCCCAGGTTGGCCCTCATCGAATAACGGGCACGGATATCCAGTTCGGCATTATAAGGGTCGCCGTTCCATTTTACCGTGCTGCCCGGATCAATGATAAAACGCTTGTTGATGATATTCTGAAACGTGAATAGATAATCACCCGAAGTCAGCACGTAATCGCCAAACATATTCATTTCTCCATCAGCGTAAGTAATTCTGATGTTGCCATTGCCTACGCCTTTGATACGGTCGCCGGCACGGGGATCGAACAACAGCTGAACCTCGGCATCATCGGTCACATTGAATGACATATCAAGGTTGATGCCGCTCACCGCCATTCCTGTCTCCTCTGCCACAGGTTCCTGCTGGTCTTTTTTGACAAAGGTGATATAATTGCTGGCCTGCAGCGTCGAGGTCGTACCTACAGGAACGAATAGCTGAGTTCCTTTTTCGGTTGTAGCCCCAATATCGAAATGTATTTTCTTCTGATCGCCGTAAATGTGGGCATTACCGGTAGCATAACCCTTGCCATAAAACAATTCATTCAACGAGGCATTGGTGTTCAACACCAGCGTTTTTCTAGGTTCAATATAAATATCAAAGCTAATGTTTTTAAAATTATTATGGGTGATTCTGCCCGATACTATGGCGGTGTCAATGTCGCGGTGTTCATAGTCGGGCTGGTCTATAGCCAGGATGTTACTGAACGAAAAGGCGTTTTTGGTTATCTTTACGCTATCGTATGTAAAAGCATAAACGGTATTCAGGTAATTAATTTTTAAGGCGCCACGCATAACCCTCAGCAGGCCTGTTAATTCCGGATTTTTTTTGCCACGGAGGAAAAGTTTGCCGGTAGCTGTCCCGCTGACAATGGAGCCAAAACTGGCTACATACCTCGACAAAGCCTTCAGCCTGAGGTTCTCCACCGTAATATCAATATCAAAATTTTGTGGCTTATCACCCGGATAATAATACCCCTCCGCAACTACAGGTGTGCTTTTACCGATATTCCCAACATAAAATATCTCCGCTTTTATGCGAATGCCTTTTTTCACGTCATCCCATTTGCTTTGCACCCAGGCATCGCCCAGCTTGTCATAATTGATACCAAAATCTTTGATTTTCAGATCGGCATAATAAGTGGGCGAATTATAAAGTCCTGAAATACCGACATTTCCGGTTACAATGCCGTCCAGGTCAAACTTTTTGGCATTGGTGAGATAATCAATGTTGGAAATATCAAAAGAATTAAATTTGACTTTCAGGGTGTCGGAAGGATCTTTCGAGATAATACCGTTGATCATCAGATTTTGACGGTTGCGGCCCAGCAACACATTGTTGAATGTTATGCGGCTGGTGTCAAATACGATATTTCCGGCTTCGTTAATGGCCCACAACGAGTCATCAATAATAATTTGCGAAGTCCTGAATCCCATAACAGATTCACTGTTGCTCAAAAAATAATTATAAAAATTGAGGTCGGCTGCATTGCGGTTTTCCTGTTTCTTATTGTCCCAGTATAATTTGCTGTTAATACTGTCGTTTTCCACCTGCGATATCAGGCCGAAATTCAACAGAAAGGTACTGTCAGACATTTTTAACGTATCAGAATTCAAATTCAGGTCTATATGTCCCTTACCCGCATCAAAAGCAAGGTTCCAGTTTTCGAGACTGTAGTTATTGTACGACAACTTTGAAGAAACTACTTCGATTTGTGAGGTATTGGTTATGGAATTGAAATTTCCTTTTACAATGGTATTACCAGCTGTTCCCAGCCCACCGGCCAGATAATCCAACACGGGAGAGGCATTATACAGTCGTATATCAAAATCGAATTCCTGGCGGGCAATGTTCTTGTTGCTGGTATCCAGAGCAAAATAAAAATTAGGAAGGTAGTTGAGTATGAACTTCTTAAATGAATTGCCCAACTCAGAAAAAACAAAATATCCTTTAAAAACAGCATCCACATAATCAGATTTTAAATCAAAAGTGCGGTAACCGTTCTGACCAATATCTGTGTTTAATTTCAATGACAGCAGGTCAAAAAACTTTTTATTCTGCCGGAATGCTGCGTTCTCTAATGTTATCGTTCCCTTAAGGTTATCAATATTATTACCATTAAAATCAATATTTAACCGGCCTTTTACTTCCGACAGTGTGTCTTTGGGGGTTAGCCTGAGTTTTTTCAGGTTGGCATATTCGACATCTGCAATAAAATCATAGTCGGGCAGGGAATCATTAAGGTCTACCTTACCATTGAAAGACAATTCCAGGTTATCATCCGTAATCTCGACCACACCATTGAAAATCCGTTTATCTAAATTCCCGTCAACCGTAATCCCTGAGTAGTTATATCCTTTAAATTCAAGCTGTTGTATATTACCCTTAAATAAAAACGATGCATCATCTGATTTCAGTCCCGATCCGTTGATCTGTGCGTCGAGACTTACTTTTCCAAGTAAATCCGATAAATCGAGCAGTGAGCCGAGATAAAAACTCTCCGTGGCGACTTTCCCGTTGTAGGTAATGGTTTTATTGACGTTTCGCACAATGATATCGGTTGATATACTGCCAAGGTCGGAATTCAGTGTTGCGTTAGAGACAAAACTCGAATAGAATCCGGTAAACACACCTTTCATATTGATATTTCCCAGGCGCTGAAGCATCTGAGGCAGCTTTAACTGAGTAACGGCCATGCCCGGCGCCGGAATAACGACGCTGTTGATGTCGCCTACCGTAGTTGTCAGGTTTCTGATTTTCAGATTGATATATGTATCTTCAATTCTAGGTAAACCGTTCATGGCAATGTCGGCATCGAAATAAGTATCCCTGCCGTAGGTCATCATAAAACGTTTCACCTTGAGATTGCTGACCTTTCCTTTTACATCCGATGAAAAATGGATGAGATCATTCATGCCATACATTTGTTTGACAAAATATGCTATATCAAGAAAATTCAGCGTGGTAGGCCGCACTTCGGAACGTATGGCAACCTCATTGATAAAATCATTAAAACATTTAAAATCATCATATATAAAAGCAAGGTCAAGATCAAGATCAGACTCAGGAGTTCGTACTTTCAGATTGTTCACTACAATATTTTTCTTTGATACCACTGTCCGGGCTGAAAAACTATCGATGACAAACCCGCATTTTTCCTTTAGCGACAGATGTCTTATGATGCCGCAAACCGAATCATGGAGCACACCGACATTATCCATTCCGATATTGATCTCTGAAATCCGGATATCATCAAAATCCATCACCCCATTGTTGTTATGCTCCTTATCTTCATTAATAAAAGAAAAACCTGAACCCGACAACTGAAAATCATCAATAAAAATTTTTAAAGGATACTTTTCGGGATTTTTTTTCTTTTTTTCAGACTTGAAGTAATCAAGAATAAACTGGAGGTTGGTTTTGCTTTCGTTTTTATATTTTCTCAGATTAAAGAACGTATTTTTCAGTACTACTTTTTTTAATTCAAAGTAATTGCCGGACACATCGAGTTTGCCGGGTTTTACATTTATTACATCCGATTTCAGCAGCACGCTATGGTGCAGGTCTTCGATGTAAACGCCTTTCAGCATGACGTTCATAAAGAACCGGACTTCGACTTTGTCAACAGACACCACCGTATTCAGTTCTTGCGAAAGATAATGCGAAAGTTTTCTGGCGATCTGCGTTTGCACCAGGTTGCTCTGAACCAGCGTAAATATCCCTGCCGGCAGCACAAAAAGCACGGCAAAGACAATGATTACTATTTTGAGTGTTTTTTTTATACCTTTGAAAACTTATTTCATATTCAATACATGGATGCTATCATTCTAGGCATTGAATCGTCCTGCGACGATACCTCTGCGGCCGTGGTCAATAAAAACGTCCTGCTGTCGAATATTATTGCCAGCCAGGCAATACATAATAAATTTGGTGGTGTAGTCCCCGAATATGCTTCGAGGGCACACCAGATAAATATTATCCCCGTTATTGACCAGGCACTCCACGAAGCAAATATACAAAAAAAACATCTGTCTGCAATCGCATTTACACGGGGACCCGGTTTACTCGGTTCTCTTATCGTAGGCACCTCGGTGGCCAAAGCTATGGGCCTGGCGCTGAATATACCGCTGATCGAGGTAGACCATATCCAGGCACACCTGCTGTCACATTTTATTTCAGAACCGGAAAATCCAAAACCGGCGCCCGGATTTCCTTATCTGTGCCTTCTCATTTCGGGAGGACATACCCAAATCATCAAGGTTAAAAGTTTCATCTCGTTTGAAACTCTTGCCAACACCATAGATGATGCCGCAGGAGAAGCTTTCGACAAATGTGCAAAAATTCTCGGGTTACCGTACCCCGGAGGCCAGATGATTGATAAAAACTCTCTTGTAGGTGATCCGATAAGATTCAAATTTCCGGAACCCAGGGTTAAAGATAATGAATTTAGTTTCAGTGGATTAAAAACATCATTCTTGTATTTTATCCGCGACCGCCTGAAGGACGATCCGGACTTTATCCGTAAAAACCTGCCTGATCTTTGTGCATCTATTCAACATGCCATCATATCCATACTTCTGAAAAAACTTATTAAAGTTTCGGAAAAAACCAATATCCGCCGTATAGCCATATCGGGCGGTGTTTCGGCAAATAGCGCTTTACGTTCGGTACTGAGAAATAATGAAGAAAAATACGGATGGAAACTTTTTTTGCCAAAAACCATATTTTGCACCGATAATGCTGCTATGGTCGCTGTGGCAGGTTATTACAAATTCCTGAACCATGATTTTACCGACCAGCATGCTATCCCCTATACACGGTATATATTGACTGGTGAAATATAAAGTGATCTAAATACTTCTCTCTGGATTGTCTACATTTTTCCATTCAGCGCATAAAAAAAGACATCTGTTTGCGATTAAATAAAATGAATTTATACTTTTGCAAAAAATTTACATCTATGAAGACCATACACATTTTTGTAGTCATTACCTGTGCAATCGTTTTATTTTCAGCTTGTTCAGACAATAAAGAAGAAAAAAACGAAAACAAAGCAGGAGTTACATGTTTCTCCAGCGACATGGAAAATACGGGGTGGATAAACCAGACAACCTTAACCCGCGAAACAGCTCATTCAGGAAAGTTTTCAAGCCGGGTTGATTCGGTTCAGCAGTATAGCTTCGGATTCAGGGATTTCTTTAAAAATATCAATGATACGCTTCCCGAAAAAGTAGACGTTAGTTTCTGGATACTTTATCCGCAAAAGGATATAAAAAGCACCATGGTGATCAGTATAGATTCTGTCGAAAAAAATATTTTCTGGCAGGGAACTGATTTGAAAGATTCCGTTCAGGTGCCTAACCAGTGGAAAGAGATTAAAACCACCATTGAGCTGCCCGAAAATATCATGCAGACCGACCGGATTGCCATCTATATCTGGGGTACTGATAAAAAGTCGTTTTATATTGATGACATGAAGGTTACCTTCGGAAAAAAATAATTTTTCTTTTGGTTATTTTGTAAAAAAGCGTGGACGTGTGCCCATGCTTTTTTTTTATTTCATATCAAACTAACGAATCCGTCTTGCAAGTATTTTTCATTTTAATTTGTATTACTTTCGTAAATTATAATGAACCAACTTTTTTTTATATGAACACCCTATTAGTTTATCCACCCTGTGGCTTTATTTCAAAAAACGTAATAAATATGCCATTAGGTGTATGTTCTCTTAAGTCATACCTTGTAAAAAACGGACAAGATGCAACTGTTTTGGATCTGAATATGAAAACATACATAGATAGTGAGAATAAAGAACTATGGGCAGATGATTGCAAAACAGTCTGGAGTTCAGCGGATGGGTTTAAAGAAACTATTTTGCCCAAATTGGATATAACTAAAATGCTGGAGCATATTCTTTCCCGGAATGCAGATATTATAGGTTTTTCAATAAATAATTCCACTGAATATATTTCAGTTATATTAACTAAAGAAATCAAAAAAAAATCAAAAAAAACGATCATTTTTGGTGGCCCTGGATGCTATGACATAAATGCTGAGAAATTCTTAAGAGCAGGTGTTGACGCTATTGCTATTGGTGAAGGAGAAGGTACTTTGCTGGAATTTGTACAAGAACGTAAACTTTGTAAAGGAATATATATGCTTCATGATGACAAGGTTGTCTATGGTGGATCAAGAAAGCCTTTAGATATAGATACCCTGCCATTTCCGGATTATGATGACATTGTTGATGATTACCTGAAATTTTCACCTGAAATGGGCGCGGTTTCTGCCTCTTTTGTAAGGGGTTGCACAAACAGGTGCTCTTTTTGTAATGAGAGCCCTTTTTGGGGAAAAGTACGGCAGCGTTCCCCTGAAAATATTGTCAATGAATTGAAATATCTAAAGCAAAGATACCATATGCAATTCTTCAATAAGGCAGATTCAACCCTTGCTATTTCAGCTGATAGCCTGAACAAAATATGTGATTTAATTATTGAAAGCAATTTAAATGTAAAATGGCATTCACAAGCAAGACCTGAGAAATGGCTTACACCTGAACTTCTAAGAAAAGTGTATCAGGCAGGTTGCGTACATGTGCATTATGGTGTGGAAAGTGGCAGTCAAAAAATTCTGGATCTGATGAAAAAGAATTTAAATGTCAAAGTAATGAAGCAGGTTATTAAAGATACCGATGAAGCGGGAATAAAAGCTTCATTATTTATTATTGTTGATTCCCCAAAAGAAACGCTGATCGATTTCATAAAGACTGTTTTATTTTTATTTAAATTAAGAAAACATATAGAAAATTATGAAGTAAGCAAAGCTGGGGTTAGTTACAGAACCGATTGGTTTTTGAATCCTGGTAAATACGGAATTATTGACACCAATCCCTGGCACACTAAGTATTATTTAAATAATCATATAGCAGCTAAACTCAAGAAAGGATTTCTGGATAAAATTAAACGGCCAATTTTAAAAAAAACAGAAAGTAATAGGAATAATTATTGATTTTGGGTATGTTCTCATATTTTATACAATAGTATGGTTTCCTGTTTTATTTGACAACTATATGTTGCAATAAAATTATTTATTACATATTACAATACAATCATGCTGTTTTTTATGCACTTTTTTTATTTTACTATTTTTACATGTATTTATTGGTGTAAGTTTAATCAAATTAGCTTTTCTGTGGTTCAAATCTATTTTGCTTTTTATGATGAAAAAATCATATGATTATGATATTATTTTGCATTGGGAAGTCACAAACTATTGCAATTTCAGTTGTCCCGGCTGTTGTGGTTCTGCAAAAAAAATTGATAGGAACTATACGTCTGAGATTATCAACATTGCCGGATTAAAAAGATTTCTTGCACTATTCCAAAAACCCATTAAAATTATTTTTTCCGGAGGAGAACCATTACTTGTTGAAAATATAATAGAAGTATTTGAAGAAACAACAAAAAGCAATTACATCACATTGATGACCAATTTAACCAGTCCTAAGGTAAAAGAACTGTCTGACAGGATTAATCCCGAAAGGGTAGTGCTTATAAAAGCATCTGCACATATCGATCAACTGGAAAAACGAAAATTATTGAATACCTATTTCAGTAATTACAAATTATTGCAAGACAAAGGTTTTGAGATATATGCACAAGAAATAGCTTATCCGGTTTTAGCAAAAAAAGCAGAAAAATATAGAAAAATATTTCTGGACCATGGTATTGAAATGAAATTTCAGGCATACAGAGGTGTGTGGAACACGATGTTTCACAAAAAAAAGTACCCCGATTCCTATACAAAGCAAGATTACAAAATTTTTAATTTCACGAAAACAGACTGCGGTGCTACCGACATCCATTACCGAAAGAATACATTATGCAATGCAGGTTATAATGTTATTGTGGCCCATCCCAACGGCAATTTATGTCCCTGTTACGGCCTTTATACCCAATCCATTGGCAACATCTACACGGGTTATACATTAAATAATTCATTGATAAGATGCCCTCTTGATTATTGTGATTGCCCCATGCCATTGTATCATCCAGAGATTTATGAAAGGGCGGTAGAGGAAACTTCGGGCAAATAAATCCTTATTATATGGGTTCTTTCAACACAAATTGTCCGGTCGGAAAACGACACACAGAAACTACACGTACTTTGAATCAAAAGGTAAATATATATTAAATTTTACCACAAGGCATTCAAAACAAACCACCCCGGAGAGGATGGCTATGCCATAAGTAACACAAAAACTGAATATTAATGATTTAAAATCTTACTATATTTAATAACAAAAGTATTGGTTCTTCGACTTTTAGCCGAATTCTTAAGTTCCTTATTAAATACTCTCAACAAAGGCTGCAACTATGGCCGTATGAACGCGAAAAGAACTTATGATGTTTTATGATGACTTCTTCCATCCCTATCAAATTGGGATTTTTCCTTGTGTCCGCCATGGCAGACCTTGTAAATTTACTTTGGTTAATTGTGGTTAAATTTAATTATTAACCCATTATCCGCATGATTAATGAACAGACTATTAATACAAAAAGTCTTCCGCATTATCGAATTGGGCATTGATCACGATAGTGCCTTTTTTATCAATGTATCCCCATTTCGGCCCTTTGCGCACGCGTGCCAGCCCGTTTTCAAAGTCCCGGGCCGCATCAAACTGCGGGTTTATAACATATAATCCTTTTACATCTATAAAGCCCCACTGAGTGCCCTTGCGCACCAGGGCCATACCTTCATTAAAATCGAAAGCATCACCGAATTGCGGGTTGATGATATAGCTTCCGGTTTCATCAATATAGCCCCATTCCTTAAATTTGTTCACCCGGGCGTAGCCGCCATTAAAATCTTCAGCAATATCAAACTGGGGGTTGATCACCCAAAGTCCTTTTTTATCAATATATCCCCATTGTTTCAGTTTTTTTGCACGGGCAAGGCCACCGTAAAAATCACCCAGAGCTTCAAACTGGGGATTGATCACATATGTCCCGGTCTTGTCGATGAAACCCCAGTCAAACCCTTTGCGTACCCGGGCAAATCCTCCGAAAAAGTCTTCCGCATTATCAAACTGAGGATTAATTATCCATGTTCCATTTTTGTCAATATATCCCCACTGTTTGCCTTTGAGAGCTTTGGCAAGGCCATCATGAAACGCTCCGATAGCGTCAAATTGCGGATTAACAACAAAACTTCCTTTTTTATCAATGATACCCCATTGCATCCCTTTCCTGACCCTGGCCAGTCCAGACACAAAATCTTCAGCGCCATCAAACTGCGGGTTAACCACAAATACACCGGTTTTGTCTACATAGCCCCACTGCTTGAATTTTCTGACCCGGGCCAGACCTTCACTGAAATCTTCGGCCGCTTCAAACTGCGGATTTATAACTAACGTACCTTTGATGTCGATAAAACCCCAACTGCCAAATTGCTGAACCCTGGCCATACCGTTTGAAAAACTCTTTGCATTGGCATATTGCGGATTAATTACATAGGAGCCTTTTTTATCAATAAAGCCCCAGTCTTTTCCCATACGGACAAGCGCATAATACTCCTGGGCAAAAAGACAACTGCTGAAAGCAACTATAAATAAGAACAAACTCAGTTTTTTCATGGTGGTTTTTTTAAGTTTATGCAAATTTAATTATTAAATTTTTAAAATCACACGATAGTATTAAAAAGTTTATCAGTCAGGATGAACCCGCCTGTAAAAGAAACAGTTTCATGACAACACCATGCCGAATTAAAATGAGAAAAAATACAAATGACTATTTTTGTATCTTTGAACCCTGAATTTTAACATAACTTATTTATGAAAAAAATATTCATAGTTATCATTTCATGCGTTTGTGCTTTTGCTGCCAGAAGCCAGGATATCATTGTGACCAATAGTGGCAAAGAAATAAAAACACAGGTGGTTGAGACAACTCCAGACCACGTAATATTCCGGATTTTTAATGAAAGCGATAAACAACCAGGCTTTGTAAAACTGAAGATCAAACAGTTCCGCAGGCAAAATCTGCCGGTTACCGAACAATCCATCTCGATGCCCCGCAGGGAAGTTTTCATGATCAATTACGAAAACGGGAAAAATGATATCTACAAGGAAAAAGTCGGCGATCAGACCGTAATGAATGTCATGAATTTTATTGATATAAACAACAATGCGGAAGCTTATAAAATGTACCGCAGCGGATACAAGAGGTATTCGTTGAGCAGGGGGCTGATAGGCGCTGGCGGGGGTTTACTGACCTTCGGCACCATTGCATTGATCGTGAGCAACACCGACGGCAAAAAAGATAAAACAAACATCGGGGCAAGTTATATATACATGGGCGCTGGTACCATTTTCCTGGCTGCCGGCCTGCCGCTGTATTTCACGGCCAAGAAAAAAATGAACACTGCTTTTGAAATGTATAAAAACACACTGAAAACCTCACAAAACAATTACAAACTTGATTTGGGATTAACCGGCAACGGCTTGGGATTAAACCTCAAATTCTGATTATTCCGGATAAAACGCCCTCTTTCCATAATCTGAAAATATTTCAACTTATAATTAATTATTTTCAATATATTTGCCCATGCACAATATCATAGGGTGAAAATATAGATAAATGATAATCAAACATATAGTTATTAACCTTTTGTACCAGACATATAAATAACCTAAACTATGACCATTTTAAATTTATTAGCCAGCGATGCGCCGGTATTTACGTGGGTTATACTTCCTATACTCATTTTTTGTGCACGCATATTCGACCAGAGTGTCGGAACGCTGCGAATGATTTTTGTCGCCAAAGGGCTTAAAAAATGGGCGCCAGTATTTGCATTTTTTGAATCGCTTATCTGGCTGCTCGCCATAGGTGAAATAATGAAACACCTTGACAATCCATTATGTTATTTAGCTTATGCCGGGGGATATGCTATGGGGAACTATGTGGGTATGCTGCTGGATGAAAAAATGTCGATAGGCAATGTCATCATAAGGGTAATGCTAAAGAGTGAGGCCGCCGATCTGATCATACGGCTGAGAGAATTAAATTACGGCATTACCATTATGAATGCCGAAGGTGCTACCGGAAAAGTTAAAGTAATCCTGTCGATCATAAAACGCAAAGATCTCGAAGAGTTTATTACTGTGCTGAACAATTATAACCCACAGACGTTCTATACCATCGAAGAGGTACGTTCAGTAAATGAAGGTGTTTTCAGGGCTACGTCAAGAAAGCATATTTTCAGGTTTCACCAGATGATCCGGAAACACAAATAATCAATGTTGGATAGCACGGCTTTTTCCTGCGAGTGTTAATTACATCTGGATAATTATCAATCACATCAGGTTCTCATCCGCAAAGCTGAAATAGGTGTTATCGCCAATGATCACATGATCCAGCACACTGATATCCATCAGCGCCCCGGCATCTTTGAGTTTTTTGGTTAGTTTGATATCTGCCTCGCTGGGCCGGATGTTACCCGAAGGATGATTGTGGCAGAGTATAATCGAGGTGGCATTATTCTCTAAGGCCGTTTTAAAGATTTTTTTAGGGTCGGCCACGGTTCCGGCAATACCGCCTTCGCTGATGCTGGCTTTTTTGATTATTTTATTGGCCCTGTTCAGGAGTAAAATCCAAAACTCTTCATACTGGTTATCGGCAAGATTGCTCTGGAGATACTCAAAGACATCACGGCTGCCTGAAATTTTTTCCTTCTGTGCCACTTCAGACACCCTGCAGCGTTTTCCAAGTTCAAGGGCAGCAATAATACTCAATGCTTTCGCTTCTCCGATACCATAGAGTTTTGTGAGTTCTGTGAGTGACAGCTTAGACAACTCCAGCAGATTATGCGATACTTCCGATAACAGCCGTTTCGAGAGATCCACCGCTGTTTCCTTTGTGGATCCAGAGCGCAGCAGGATGGCCAGTAATTCCGCATCGCTCAATGCTGATTTGCCTTTGGCGATCAGCTTTTCGCGCGGACGGTCGTCCTCCGCCCATTGTTTGATATTCCGGAGTTCAGACATTTTATTATAAAAGTATTATGAATTATAAAAAAGCCCTTGCTTGTGACAAGGGCCGGATATAAAAAACAGTAAAAATAATTATTTCATAGTGCTGCAAAATGCTGCCATGCCCGATTTCAGATTGGCTGCTTTATTCTTATGAATGATATTCTTGGTTACCAGTTTATCAATCATTGAAATCATTTTGGGCATCTCTGCCTGCACTTTTTCTTTTTCTTTCAGGTTTCTGAATTCTTTAAGGGCGTTACGCATGGTGATGGCATAATAGCGGTTATGCAATCTTTTGGTTTTTGTCTGCCTGATTCTTTTTTCAGATGAAATGTGATTAGCCATTTTTTATTATTTATTTTTTTCGCAGCCCGTAGGGGACTCGAACCCCTGATTTCCAGGATGAAAACCTGGCGTCCTAACCGACTAGACGAACGGGCCTTGTTTTTGTTTCCGTTTTTGAGGGTGCAAAGATACGAAGTATTTTTAAATGCAAAAAATATTCTTAAAAATTTTTCCCTTACTGATCAAAGCTGTTCTTCAGGATCTGCCTGAAAACGAAAACCCAAACGCTTCCCTGTTGTTATGCGCATGCTGGATGAATATTCCTTGATCTGGGCCACCGAGGTTTCTTTCAGCATATCGTAAGGTTGCAGCAATAGATCAAAATCAAGGCAATAATGCACCGCAGTTTCCAGAATTTGTCTTAATATCGGGTAATCAATAGGTTCGTCAACAAAAGTATTGCTTAAAAACTGTGTCTGTCTTTTACCTTCCACGACAAAATGAAATTCTTTATTCACAAAAATACGGGCCACCAGGTAACCGATATCATTTTCGCGGTTATATCGCAGCGAATCCGCCAGAAAATTATATACATAAATAATCCCGCAGTAGGCCCGCGCTGGCTCCTCTTTAATATAGGCACTACGCATGATGCTGTGATCACGCGGAAACTCAAAAACATTGGTATGCATGATAAAAATCAGCGAATCGCCGGCAAAAGTAAGCTCTGCCTCGAACTCGCCAAAGCTCCTGAATTCTACCGGTATTTTAGTGAGTTTGTTTTTCTTAAGCAATTTCTGGGATTCAAGTGAAAAATCCCGGGCAACCCCTTTAAGCTCGTTAAACACCTGAAGGGTATTCTGATAGACCGTCTGCTTTAACACAGACTTCGATTTGAACAGTTCCAGAATATCAATGATCTTTTCTTTTTTGCGTGGCATCTCAGATAAATTATTTTTACAAAATTATCATTTTTTTAATAGTATCAAAACCGTGTCAGTTCCCCGAACAGTTTCATGGCAAAATGGTCGGTCATACTGGAAATATAATGCAGGATCGACCGTTTGTAATCCGCTTCATTATTGTAATCATATACCAGTTCATTACCGAATTTTGAGGTTCTACGTTCTTCAATGCAGATATCTGAATATTTTACCAGCCAATATTTGAAAGCCCCGATCAATGAGGGATATATGGCTTCCTGCCTGCTGAGGGCTGCCATAAGCCTGTCTTTGGGAACATACAAAGATGCCAGGGCGGAATAAATGGAATTTATCACCAGAGAGGCAAGCTTTCCATAGTAATCCAACCTTTTGTGCTTGTAAATATGTTTATAATTAAAAGCTTTGACTGAATTGATCATGTTCAGATATTTCTCCGAAAATAAAATCCCTTTTTCAGGGGTGCTCATCCTGCACAGATTTATAATAAAATCATTCATCAGTATCGTGTTGTTGATCTGCCATACCTTGATTTTTTTGATACTGGTCACTATTTCCGAAAGTTCGGCGATCTGATCTTTATCGAGTATCTTCAGCGTGAGGGCATCTTCAATGTCCCGGCCCAGGTACGAAATCTTGTCTGCGATCTTCACCACGCAAGCCTCCCAGGTATAGGGTGCATACTGGTTAGGCCTTACAATTTCTTCAAGCCTTATGAACTCCTTCCTCGGGAAAATGGCGTTTTCATTCACCTCTCCGCAATGCGAAATAATGCCATCACGCACCGCATAGGTCAGGTTCAGGTTTTTCTCCTTGTTTTGAAGGTCGGGAAGTGTCTCCAGCTTGTCGACAAAAAAAAGGCTGTTTTTTTCATGCCAGAACGATTCACCCAGTTCATCCAGAGCAATCTTGCGAAGGATATACTCACCCTCATGGCCAAAAGGGGCATGGCCCAGGTCATGGCCAATCGCGATAGCCTGGGTCAGTTCGGTATTCAGTCCGAGAAAACTGGCAATCGAATAGCTTACCGAAGCAACGTGAGTAACATGTTCGATACGCGTACATACATGATCGTTTTGTGTCGCATAAAAAACCTGGGTTTTATGCTTCAGTCTGCGGTAGGCCTTACAATGAAGCAAACGATTGTAATCACGCGAAAAATCACTTCTGATATCGCCCCGTTTCTGGTACATACGAAGTTCACGGCGGATACAACTGCTCCAGCCCGGATTGCCCGGGTTGATAGCAACATTTCTGAACTTTAATGCTTGCATAATCATAATTTGATTGGTCAATAATACATTCTGAATAGAATTGTTCTTAATAAAATAAACCTGATGCCGGCCATTTCCTCATTCATAAATTATGGCTTTACTTTAATCCAGTCTTTACCGAAATATTTTGAATAATATTCCGCCATGGTAAAATCTGTTTTTTCATCCAACCCACTAAAAAATAATGTTTTGGGGATGTGCTTTATTTTTTCAACTTCACAGGTTTTGCAATCATCAGTGTATAAAAAATGATACCGGTTCATCAACTCTTCATCATACTTATGAGCAGTACCGTCAATTAAATCGGTATATGCCTTGTTCACGTTGTTCTGATATTTAAATACATAAACCATCAATAACAAAGGTACCAACATCTGTGAAAACGGTATGTCCGGAATTCTGATACGTGATTTTTTTAGCATTACAGCAATACAAATACCTGTATATAATGAACCGGTAATAAAATAAAAATAAATAGTATTGATCATTCTCATCGGCGGATACAGTCCGAGACTCCAGTAACAGGTAAAAAATCCGGCAGCTACCGTGCCAAATAGCAATAATAAAACAAGAAAAGGATTCAGATAAATGCTCTCAAACCGGGTTTCTGTTTTTTCCGAGAGGGAGTCCGTTGTAATTCTATAGGTGGTAAATAGAATAAAAGCGCCTATCCACCACCAGTTACTTAACACATCTATGGCTTCTTCTATGGCACTCTTGAACGAAAACATAAACTGATGATGATTTGTTTGTGCCATACGATTTGTGTTTCCCGGAGCTAAAAAAACCACTAAAGAACATACTATTGCTACCATTAACAGCACTAAAAAAAATGAATCAACTTTTTTAAAGCGAATATAATTCAACACATTGAGAAACAATAGCAACATCACGATGATCAGCATAGAAGTTTCGTTGGTTCCTATCAAGGCCATTAAAACAAGGGCTGATAGAATAAAATACTTTTTCTTCGGTTTTGACTTGTATAACACCATCAACCCGATAAAAAACAGGGTTAAAATATTTCCTGTCTGATACGTATAAGCGCCGGAGACCCAGTAATAAGCCTCCGCAACCGAAGGCATAAGCAATATATAACAAAAAAAACACAGGAAAACAAGGTATCCTTTTTCGATCATTCCCGATTTATGAAAAAAGGTACTAATTACGAAATAAAATGAAGCAAGGCTAAAAATTATCAGTATGAAGGACATTAGTTTATAACCTAAAAAAGAGCCTTGCACCAAAGGGTCCAAATGCTGCAAAAAAGCCGCAAAATATCTTCCGTTATATGTTGTATAAACGTAATGTTGGGCTCCCCATAACCCATATTGCCTCACATTGACTGAATAATTGAAATCATCGGCAGAGGGATGATTGTAAAATGATAACACCAGAAGCAATATGGACAGCAAGGCCCCAAAAAGGATCATAAAAATGTACCTGACTCTTTTTTCGTTCCGGTAAATAATTTCATTCATAACAGGCGGGAATAAACTAAATTTGTATGGATAACAACAAAAGTAATTAATAAAACAGGAACGGGGAACACATTTTATACCTGATGAAAAAAAACAATGATACTATACTGATTGTAAAGGGTATGGACTGCACCAATTGTGCGCTTGGCCTAAAAAAACAACTTGAAAAAAGCGGCCTGGAGCAGGTAGATGTCAATTTTACCACTTCGGAAGTTCGATTCAGCAATGCCACAGCGGAACAGATCAGGGCTGCCATTGAAAAGATCAACTCAATGGGCTATCATACCAGAACTGATGACGAGGAAAACCTGCCTCACAAAATATATGGCCTGAGCACTATCGAACGGAAGTTCTATTTTTCTTTATTTTTTACGGTTCCGTTGCTGGCCGCTATGTTTATTCCGCTGAATTTTATGCATAATCCATTTTTTCAGCTAACAATGTGTATTCCAGTATATGTTGCCGGCATATGGTATTTCGGTAAAAGTGCATATCACTCGGTGCGTTCCGGCGTTCCCAATATGGATGTGCTGATAACGCTGGGATCATCGGCAGCATTTTTTTACAGCCTCACCGGCACATTACTCAATCTGGGCCATGAATATCAGTTTTACGAAACTGCAGCCGGCATCATCAGTCTGATATTTCTGGGAAACATGCTGGAACACCGTTCGGTGCGCAAAACAACAAGTTCGATTAACGATCTTGTGAAGATGCAGAAAACTATCGCTAAAGTTGTCACTGTAGTAAATAATACAGAAAAAATAACAGAAACTGAGGTATCAAAAATAAAAGCCGGCGACATTTTACTTGTCAATTCCGGCGATAAAATCGCAACCGACGGTGAAATTATTCAGGGGGAGGGAATCGTTGATGAATCGCTGGTTACAGGTGAAAGTCTGCCCGTAAACAAAAGCACCGGAGATCCGGTGGTCGGAGGCACTATTCTATGTTCGGGAATTATCAGGGTAAAAACCACGGCTGTTGGCGAAAAATCCGTGATGGGGAAGATCATAGAGCTTGTCAGAAATGCCCAGCAGGACAAGCCTAAGCTGCAGACATTAGCCGATAAAATAAGTGCGGTATTTGTTCCCGCAGTAGTAATATTATCCCTGTTGACTTTTGTCGTCAACTTTTTTGGTTTCGAAATCGGATTCAAATATTCCCTGCTCAGAAGTATCGCCGTGCTGGTAATCGCATGTCCCTGCGCCCTGGGTCTGGCTATCCCCACGGCAGTGGTGGTTGGAATAGGCAGGGTGGCACGGCAGGGAATTCTGATAAAAGGCGCCGGCACCATGCAAAAAATTACTTCCCTGAAAAACATTGCTTTTGATAAAACAGGAACACTCACTACCGGAAAATTTGTCATCAAAGAACTTAAAACCTTCGGGATCAGCATGCAGGAAGCCCGTTCACTGCTGTACTCTATGGAAAAGTATTCATCACATCCCATTTCAGTTTCTATCCTCAGTGAACTTGAGGGAGAAACAGCTATAAAACTGCTTGATATTGAAGAAATTAAAGGTAAGGGAATCATTGCCAAAGACAACAAAGAAAATCGTTACATGGCTGGGTCTTTTCGTATGGCAGGCAATGTAACCCATGAAGATCAACATGACGTGTACCTGGTAAAAAATGACCAAATAATTGCCACTGTAGATCTTAAAGATGAAATCAGGCCGGAAGCAAAAGAAACCATAGCTTTTTTCAGATCAAAAGGTATCCGTACTCTTTTACTTAGCGGAGACAGGCAACAAAAATGCGATGAACTGGCCAGCTCACTCGGAATGGATGAAGTGTTTGCAGAAAAACTCCCGGCAGAAAAACTTACCCTTATTGAACGTTTAGACCAGTCCGGCGGTGTGATAATGGTGGGTGATGGAATCAATGATGCTCCTGCCCTTTCAAGGGCTACGGTGGGCGTTTCGCTGGGTAATGCAACCCAGATAGCCGTAAAATCAGCACAGGTAGTGTTACTAAACGGAAAACTGAATTTGCTTCCACAGGCATACCTTATCAGTAAAAACACCATGACCGTCATAAAACAAAATCTTTTCTGGGCATTTATCTATAATGTCATCGCAATTCCTTTAGCTGCATCAGGATTATTAAATCCGATGATAGCTGCGGCATCCATGGCGCTGTCGGATGTATTTGTGGTCATGAACTCGTTAAGGTTAAGGACCAAAAAACTCAGGTAAAAAGAGGAGCAATATTTCCTCCTTTCTGCGCAAATCTGCGTTCCGCCGAGGCGGACTACGGGAAATTCTTTCTCTTGCAGGCGCAAAGTTTTTTATACTTTTTTAGAAACTGTTTTGATTTTATGTTACATAAGATTTATGATGGATTTTTTAGCGAAACGAGGCAGATTTTGCAGACATAGTTTATCCTATGTCGAAAAATCTAACGAAGTTGCAGCAAAAAAGACGCATAAAGATATGAAAAGATAAAATCAAAACAATTTCTTACTCTGCGCATAATACTGGTTGTTTTTCTCGCTTCGCAGAAGCCCCTTCGGGGCAAAAATGCGAAGACCCAAAGTCAGAATATTTTTCCTCTGCGGCTTTGTTCCCTCGGTATGCCGCTTCGTAGTTAAAAACACAAACAACATAGAGTGTTGAAAAATAGCCATATAGAGGTTTTGTTTTATTCTTTTGAACAGTACACGTTAAAAAACGCTCGCAGAAATTGAATAAAGAGCTAAAATACCATGGCCATTATTGGTAATATCAAAGTGTTGCAGGTCTTCAGTTTAAAAATTTCATCAGAACACACTGAAAGCAAAACCTTATCCTATTGATATTGTAACCTTTTTTTCATAATTTTGTATAAATTGTTTGTGGAAATTTGAATTAATAAATTCATGGAGGAAAACCAAAAACACGGGTCGGATTTATGTTGACTGGTTTTATTTTTATGGTTTTATTATTTTGTAATTTCAATATTAACAGGTAAATATGGGCTGAAGGGTACCGAATTTGTATTTATTTAAAAGTAATTTCTTTTTGAATCCGTTTCTGATTTATAAAAAGGGCCGGTCAAGTATTTACCCTGACACCAAATGCAGGGGGCGACCCTTATCCGTCAGAACCATTGCTTTATATTGCCTGCTATTTTTTGTTTTAACGACACTCCCTGCAAATCTCGCAGGTCAGAATGACAACGGGGATCAAAAGAATCCGGTTCAAGCCGGTGAAAAGAAAGAACCGCCCATAGATGAATGGAAGGAGATCTTTAAATTAAGAAACAAATTCATGTCAGGCAAATATGGGAGCCATTATGTCATGGGAATTTTTGACGGCAGATTCATAGGCCCCAATAATGAAGATAATTATGGTATCAGATCATTTACAACTGCGTTCGATTATCTTATTTTTGGGAACAGTATGCTGTCCATGCTGGTCAATTTGGGATATACAGCCGATAAAACAGATTTTCTTTCAAGCAAGCAGCTTAGCAACCACCACCCATATTCGCTGGGATGTATATGGCATTATTCAATTACAGAAGATAAATTCCGGGTTGATTCCACCTATAATAAAAATATAGGCAAAAATGTTGCCGTAGACAAACCTTACTATTCAACCATTCCGCGCTTAGGCATTGATTCGGGAAAAGTATCCTGCGACCTTGCAGGTTTTTATATTAAAAAGAAATCCGGCAAAAAAACTGTGTATGATACCCTGATTTTTCCGCAAATCGAAGGAACAGGTTCATGGAAAGATGCAAACAATTTTGACCTGGTCTACGAATGGCTCGAAACCTTCTTTTTGCGTTATTGTGACAGCCTTGACATCACAAAACGGCAGTTCTCAAAAAAAACGCCTCCAGAAGTACAGCAATGTATCCTTCAGCGATACAATACCAAAAAATATCTTGAACAGAACAAGCTGTCCGAAGATCAGATACCCTACAAACTTATTGACAATTATAAGAACTATGTATATGATTTCATACATCAGCCCAATGAAAAAGTGCTGAGAATGGGTCAATACGAACTTTTCAGGTATTTCAATGATATTTACTGGAGAGACCTCAATGCTACCACCGTTGTGCAGGGAAATGGCAAAAACCAATCGGGTGAGGATGAATCCTATTCCATTGTCTGGAAACCGGGCGACAAAAAGAATCCCGTTTGGCATTGCGCATTCCAGTATGACAAGGACCAAGAAAAAAATCCGAAATCAGGGTTGATCGATTACCTGATGATACCTTATGGAACCATGGGCAGAAACATGCCTACCATCATCCCCAATGATCTGCGTCCTTTTTCGCAATTTGAAGGTGTGGTCATGTGGAAAGAGGGATGCGAAAAACAAGGGTATTCCAATAAAGATGATATCCGGCTGAATACCCTGAACGGAAGAATGATAAATCAGGGTTTCTACTGCTATCCCTATGAGGCGGGCATTATGCCCCTGAACGATGATGGAACGGTGGACGGCATATACAAAATATATGTATGGAAAGACGATAAAGTATACTGGGCTTACATCTATTGCGGCAAACACGCCGGAATAAGAGGCGGCAAGCCCGGAAAATCATTCGTTGGACAAGTTGAAAGTTTTAGAAAAAATTATAATTTTTCAGACTACTGGTATTTTTATAAGGAACTGAATTTCGGCAAAGATATTTCCGAAAATATGAATGACCTTATTGGTAAACTTCATAGTTTAGAAACCAAAGAACGGGGTATAGCAGGAAAGACCAAACTTAAAATCAATATTCCGATTACTACTCCAAACAACAAAAGCCCCAAAAAGACGATCACGGATGATTACTACATTTTGCTGGATAACGAAAATACCGGTATACTGTATCCTGATAAAATAAATTTCGCATGGAAAATTGAAGTGTACGACGATTATCAAAACAATATGCTGGTAAAAAAGAGATCGGTCATCATCAATATTGGCGGAGAAGATGTTCCTCTGGAAAACTTCGATGAATATTTAAGAACTACCGAGTTCACCGCCTCCGAAGTAAAAAGAGCCAATAAGGAATACTCAATATATATTGAGAATCTTAAAAATAAAGATACCAAGGAAAACCTTAATGAAATATACAATAATAGTATTTACAATCTCGCAAATTCGGATGAAACAAGCAAACTCATCGATGTGGTCAAAGAGGACCTGCTTGCTGTGCGCTATGAGATACCAAAAGCGGAACGCACCCTGATAAACTGGCAGGATGCCAATGCAGATAAAATGAATGAATTGAAGAAAATGCTGGACGAACTCGAACAGAACAAAAAAACCAAAAAAGATATTTATAAAAAAACTAAAGAGGAGTACGATAACCTTAGGCTTATGGAGGAAAAAAAGGCATACCACATTCATAAACTCGAAGCCCGGGAAGAAGCCCTGGTTGATTTGTTGCAACGTTGCAACGAACGGCTGGGGATCAACCTGGACAACGACCTTGCTAATATTCAATCCAGGATCAGTTTTCTCACTTCAGAACGTAACAAGTATGAACAACAACTGAAGCAATTAAAAGCCGACGGTAAGAATACCTCGGAATATTCCGGTCAGCTACAGGCATCTATTGACAACAAAAAACAAGAACTGGCAGAAGCCGAAGAAAAAAAAGCCGTCATTCAACGCTTAATTCAGAATCACAAAAACATGCAATCGGTTGAATGATCATTTCAGCCTTTTTCTAAGGCCACCCGGTCATAACTCAACCTGCTGCTGCCTTTTATGGGAATCTTTTCACCTTCAAAATGCGGCTTTACCCGGAAAAGCACTTCAAAAAAAGCCTTAACACTGGCCAGGCTTTCACGGATCTTTAGATAGGTCAGACTCGGGTATCTCTGCATATCCGACTTATAGCCATAAGCAATAATGCCTTGTTTCCGGGCAATATAAAGCGCCCTTCGCAGGTGAAATGTCTGGGTAACAATGATCGCACTGTCGACGCCAAAGATCTCACGTGCACGAAACATGGAACTGTAGGTGTCGAATCCTGCATGGTCGGTAAAGATCACACTGTCGGGCACACCTTTTTGGTTCAGGTAGCTTTTCATACCGTTCACTTCGTCGTATGTGCGTGTACCATGGTCGCCGCTTAGCAAAAAACGTTGTACCTTTCCGGCTTTATACAGTTCAAGCGCTTTATCAAGCCGGTCGGCAAGTATTGG